>ERZ1370068.8872-contig-7692_pt1 | contig 68247 bp, 138 predicted proteins | sample MGYA00561227_ERZ1370068 | MGnify/ENA primary metagenome ERZ1370068 (study PRJEB38410, sample SAMEA6850437) | metagenome | study: Metagenomic assessment of the ecological functions of the soil: analysis of the soil microbiota associated with the... | reverse complement strand
ATGTACTTCGTTCAGTTACGTATTGCTAAATATATGTGCGCGTCTGGTGTCGTCCGCCTCGGAGGTGCGTGTACTGGTTGATCCTCTGGTGTCTGCTCATTCTCCTTATCCCAGGCGGCGCGGTGGCCCAGGTCACCATGGAGGCGCGCCTGGGGCTCCAGGGCGCGCTGCGTCTGGGTAAGTTGGAATGTGGTCACCGTGCAGGTGCACAACGCTGGCGGCATCCCGTAATGGGGACGCTGGGGGTGCGGACCTGGCTGGGGAGTGAGGCGCGTGGTGACTTCCATACTACCACCTTTACCCGTCCGGTCGAATTGCCTCCTGGCGCGCGTAAGCGCTTTACCTTTGCCGTGCCGATCTCGGGTATCGCTGACCCGGTGGAGGTCACCCTGCGCACAGGCGAGACGGTGCTGGCGCAGCAACGGCTCGATTTGCGTGAGGCCCCTGCACGCGGAGCAGGTGATTGTGGGCCTCACCCACGATATCGGTCTGGATTTTCTGGCGACGGTTTTTACCAAAACGCATACGCGTGTTGTCTATCTGCCTCCGAGCGAATTGCCCCAACACTGGAGCGGCTACGATAGTGTGTCAGCCGTGGTCGTCAAGGGCGTGTCCTTGCAAGCCCTCAGTGCGGAACAGAACACGGCCCTGCACGAGTGGCTCGCCAACGGTGGCACCTTGATCGCTGCTGGTGACTCGCAATACACCCTCCTCATGGAGCCGCGTCTGCACATCGCCCTGCTCCCGGTCGAGTGCTGGGTCTGCGACAGGTTGAAGGGCTGCCAGCGTTCGTTACCCACTATGATGTGCCCTTCCCTGAGACCCCCACGGTGGTGGTACGGGCGCGTCTGACGCGTGGGCAGGTGCTCGTTGGGACGCCGGACGCACCGCTTCTGGTACAGCGTCGGTTTGGCAAGGGGCGTGTCGTGTTTCTGGCGGTCGATTATGCCATGCCAGCCATTCCCGAGTTGGCAGGGGCGGGGGTGCGCTCTGGAATGACATACTCAGACCCCAGAGAATGTCGATTTTGTGCGGCTCTTCGCCGAATTAGGGCATGCTCGACGAGACGCACCCGATTATGAAACTGTTCGGGCGTCCGGTGCTCGCTTTCCCCTCTCATCTCACCCTCGGAGGGTGTTTACTTCTCTATTGCGGCCTCCTCGCTGTGCTGTTTTGGCGCATGAGTAAACATCAGGAACGGTGCTGGCGCTACTGGGGAGGTGTCGTGGCGGTGATCGTCGTTTTTGCGCTGTATGCGCTGAGTCCCTCTTAGAACGTGGGCTGAACCAACCGGCCCTGCTCTTCGATGTCACTACCATGGAACTATTGTCGGAGACGGGGTACGCCCATCTGCACGGGCATCTGGGGGTCTTTTCGGTGCGTGGGGGGCAATTTGACCTGGCGTTCCAGCAGCCAGAAACCATCCTCCGGCATACCTTTACGCGCGGTGTTGGGAAGGCTGGAAAAAGACCTGGAGGCCGAGCATCGCTGGGGAGCTTTACCTTACATAATATTGCGCTGGAGCCGTGGGCTTTACGGGTCTTCACTACGGAGAGTATGGCCCCGACACCAGTACAGGTGACCGTCCAGCCCCATGTGGCGGGGCTTACCATTCAGGTGCAGAATCGCGGCGCGCTGCCACTGCAGGGGGCGATGGTGGTGTACCAGGGAAAGATTTTGCGCTCGGAGCTGTCGCGCCAGGTGAGGCCGTGTTCGATGATCTTTACCCAACGCTCCGCAACGCTGAAAGTGCCCAGGAAGATGACCTGGCGCGTCTTGCTCAAACGCCGTCCCGCTGAGGCTGATACCCGGCTCGCCTACTTTCAGGAAGTACTCTTGCAGCAGTATTTTGGTGATAAACGTCTGGCCGAAGCGAGTGAGACGCCGTTCCTGGCCGACTGGTTGACTGGTGCCGAGCCACGCTGGTGCCAGACGGCGTGGCCCGTGCAGGGGTGACGCTGGTGGTAAGCCGTCTGGCACTATAAGTTAGGGGATCCACCCCCTCGCTCCCTCGTCCACCAACCTCCTCGCTGTCTCTGGGGAGAGGGCCACTTGTGTGGAAGCAGAGGCTATAGGTATGGTCTGGATCCCCTTCCGCCGTGCGTGGCACAACCCGATTTTCCATGGCGGGCTCGAAGCGTTCGCCCAGCAGCCCACGCATCGTTCTTACAGCCTGAACTATGTCGCCGCCCTCGCCACCGTGCTCCTCATTACCTGGCCCAAAGAGGGTTTTGTGAATCTGCGCGACCTGCCGTTTACCTACAACGCGCTGGGTGGGACGACGCTGATTATCCTGGCCTACCTGAACATGAGCCAGGGAGCTGTCAGGTCCCTCGGATCGCGGTATCTCAGCTTGCACGATTGGCTGGCGCTGGCGCCGGTGCCAGCCGGGACGTTTCTGCGCGGGTATTTGGCGGCGAGCTGCCTGGAACTGTTGGTTGTTTTGGGGGCTTTCGTTACCTCTGTTGATGCTCGCCGCGCATGTCTCTGGCGAGCCGCTCCTGCACCTGGGGATAGGCATGCTGATCATCCTCGTGTGTGCGGGCAGCTATCGTATCGTTGGCGTGACACTTCTGACGTGTTTCGAGCGCGATGAGTTTTTGCTCTACATCCTGGTCCGCCTGCTCTACGTGTTCTTCATTCTGGGCAGTGGCTTTGTCGCCCCGCTGTACAACCCGGTGCTGGCGTTTGCCGATGCCAGTCTCTGGCCGCACCGTCTGGGGAGTGTGGCACTGTCAGGTCTGACGTTGCGTGGCTGGGTCAGTGACAGTGCGTGCTGCATTTGCTTCTTGGCGGGGGAGCTTTATAATCGCTCTAGCACCGTGTGCACTGGGTCCAGCGCCGCGGCGCAGGACGCAGAGAGATCAGAGAGGAGGAGCTGTGGGCATGGCTGAGTACCACAACCTGGAGCGCGCTGCGCAGCAGTTGCAGCAGCGCTGTTGTATTCCTGCAGCGCTTGAGGCTGGGGCTGGATGTGCTCCTGGGAGGAGTACTCGCGGCGCTGCTCGCCACCAGTCGCTGACGACCCTGCTGGGCTGGTCCGTGCCATTGCTGGTGGTCTATGGGGCCACTTGCGCTGGTCCGCAGTGGGCGTCTTTGCCGGGCTGGCGTGGCGCGTCCGGAGTGCCGCACTGCGAGGTGCTGGCCAGTGCCGATCGTGCCCATGGCTTCCATGCCTCCTTGAGTACCGCCTACGAATATCTGCAGCATCACGCCACCAATCCTTTTGTCCCTGGTCTCGCTGCGGTGGCTGAGCGCTTAGCACCACGCGGTGGACAGTGCATCGTGTGTTCCCTGTCCGTCTGCCACGTCGTGTCTGGGGTATTCCTTTGCTCCTCGCGGCAATCCTCGGTGTTCTCCATGCTCAAGGTCACGCCACTGCGGTTCGACGAGGTACATGAGCCTGACGTGGCGCGCCACGTCTCCCGTGAAGGGCAGCGTCTGGAGAAGTGGGGGCGCGACCTGGAAGAACTGGCGAAGCGTGAGCAACTGGACCGCAGTATGATCCTGGCACGCCAGATGCAGCAGTTGGGACAGCGCCTGCAGCGTGAAGGTGGCGAGCAGGGCCAGGTGACCGAGCGTATTGCGACGCTGTCGCAGTACCTGCAACGCTTACAGCAGGAGCTGCGCGAGCGCGCTTTGATGAGTAGTGACATGGGGGCGATGGCGGCGCATGATGTCCTGCATGTCTGGCAAAAGCGTCAAGCGGGAATTGCGGGATATCCTCCACGATGCTCCAGCAACGATGTGCCATGCCACGCGACACGGCGCGCCATGGCTGAGCAGAGCGTGCTACGCGCTGAGTCGCCAGATTGGCCAGAATCCCACAGTTGGAGAACCTGTTGCAAAACCTGCGCGCTGGGGACCTGGACGCGGCCCGGCAATTGCTCCGCGATGTCCTGCAACAGCAACAGGCTTCAGAAGAGGTGGAACACCTCGATCCGGGCGCGCCGCGCCCTGGAATATTCGTCCCGCTCAATCCAACGCGGAGGGCAAGGCGACACCTCCACGAGCCGTTCCCGGCCACAACCGAGACTCGTCTGGGCAAGGCCCGATGGATATGGGCGACGAGGGTATGTTCTCGGAGTCTATGCCTGGTATGGAGGATTTTCCGTCACCTGGATCCGAGGATGGGATTTGGCACTTCGACGACGACGCGCCAGTACCACAATCCGGCGTTGCAGGAGTCAGAGCAGCCGGCGTCGAATGTCGAGGTCAAAAGCGGTGAGGGCGCCATGCGGCTGAGCTACATCCGTCATTTGCCCATGCAGAATGAGGCGCAGGTGCCGATTGAGAAAGCCGTGGTACAGTATCAGCATGCCGCGGAGGAAGTGTTGACGCAGGAGCAGATCCGCGGCGTACCGCGAGCAGATTAAGCAGTACTTCTTGTCGCTTGGGATGATGAAATGACCGACGTTGAGGCGCAGGTGAGCCCAGTTCGGTGAAAATTTTCAGCGTGTACGCACGGAGATTGCCAAAGTCATCGTGGGCCATGCTGATGTGGTGGAAGGACTCCTCATTTGCCTCCTGTGTGGAGGCCATGCCCTCCTAGAGGGCGTTCCTGGGCTCGGCAAAGACGCTCTTAGTCAAGAGTGTAGGGGCTGCGCTGCATCTGGATTTCTCGCGCATTCAGTTCACTCCCGGACCTTATGCCGGCCGATATCATTGGCACGCGGGTCGTGTCGCAGGATGAGGAGGGACACCGCTATTTTGAGTTTCAACAGGGGCCCATCTTCAGCAACATCGTCCTCGCCGATGAGATCAATCGGGCCACACCTAAGACGCAGTCCGCCCTGCTCGAAGCGATGCAGGAGCAGACGGTCACGGTCGCCGGGGTCGAATACAGGCTGCAACTGCCGTTTCTGGTTCTGGCGACACAGAACCCGCTCGAAATGGACGGGACGTATCCCCTGCCTGAGGCGCAACTGGATCGGTTTTTCCTGAAGTTACAAGTGACCTATCCTTCCTTTGAGGACCTCAGTGAAATTGTCGATCGCACCACCCAGCGGCAGGAACGGCTGTTGGAGCCGATCTTACAGGACCGCCAAAATCCTCGAGGCCCAACAGTTTGTGCGTGATGTACCGATTGCGTCGCATGTGAAAAACTACGCTATCCGTCTGGTGATGGCCACGCATCCGCAGACCCCAGTGGCGTCGGAGCAAGTCAAACGGTACGTGCGCTACGGTTCGAGCCCACGCGGTGTGCAAAGCCTGGTGCTGGCTGGCAAAGTGCGTGCGCTGTTTCAGGGGCGTTTCCACGTCAGTTTCGAGGATCTCCGTGCCGTGGCGACTCCCGTGCCTGCGCCATCGCCTGATCCTGAACTTTGAAGGGGAAGCGGAGGGCGTGGATAGCGCGGACCTCATCCGCGATATTCTGGAACACTTGCCAGAACAAGCGCCAAGATAAGGTGTAGGCGCCAAGATAGGGTGTAGGCGTGCAGAGCACCTTGTTCGATGCGGAATTCATGCGCAAGCTGGAGACCCTGCGTTTGCTGGCGCGCAAAGTCTTTCCGGGGCAGAGCCAAAACGACCGGACCACGCTGCGCCGCGGCATGGGTCTGGAGTTTAGCGATTACCGGCGCTATCACGCTGGGGATGATTTCCGTTATATCGACTGGAATGTCTACAGCCGTCTCGATCGCCTGTTTCTCAAGATCTTTACTGCCGAAGAAGACCTCACCATTCATCTGCTTGTCGATACCAGCCAATCGATGCAGGTGGGGACTCCGCCGAAGCTGGACTATGCCAGACGCGTGTTGCGGCGGCGCTTGGGCTATATCGGTCTCAATGGATGCTCGACCGCGTTGGGGCGGTGTCGTTTGCCGATGAACTGGGCAGACCGATGCCGCCGCAGCGCGGCGCAGCAGATCTTTGCCCTGTTCCGTTATTTTGAGGCCCTGCAAGGTCAGGGTGGTACCGGATCTCGAATCGGGTGTTGAGCAATTATGCCAGACAGAGCAGCAAGGGTGGCCTGGCCTATCGTGCTCAGTGACCTCCTTGATGCCAATGGCTATGCCAGGGGGTTGGACGCGCTGGCCTATGGTCGTTTTTGACGTGCTGGTGATTCAGCTCGTGGATGAGACGGAAATCAATCCTCCCTTTCGAGGGCGCGTTACGCCTTGCACGATATCGAAAGTGCCCAGCAACGTCGGTTGACGGTGAACCGACGCATGCTCGAACTCTATCGTCAAAAAGTGGTAGACTATTTCACCCAGATTGAGACCTTCTGTGCCAAACGCAACATTGAGTATCTGCGCGCCAGCACCACGGTCCCCTTTGAAGATCTGATTTTGCGGTATTTGCGCCGCGGTTTTTATTTGCACTAGCCTCCAGGTACCAGTCCCTATGACCTGGCTCAACCCTACCGCCTTTGCCTTTCTGGCGCTGATTCCTGTTGTCCTGGTGTTACATGCCTTGCGGTATCGACGTCGCGATGTGCGTGTCAGTACGCTGTTTCTGTGGGAAAGCGTCCTGCGCGAAGCGCACGGCAGTCTCGGGCTGCAACGGCTGGTGCAAAATCTACCACTTCTGCTGCAGCTCCTCGCTCGTGTGTGTGCTCACCGCGGTCTTGGCGAATCCCGTGTTGACGACAACCGTGGCTGAGAATAAGGACATTGTCCTCGTCGCTCGATGTGCAGTGCGAGCATGCAGACACCGCTACGCCGCAGGGCACCCGCTTTAGCCAGGCGCAACGGCGGGCGCTGGAGGTCCTCCAGGCGCTGCCGAGGGGTCGGCAAATGGCGCTGATTACGGCGGGTCGACAGCCGCAAGTGGAGTCGTTCTTTACGGCTGACAAAGACGTATTCCGCGAAGCTATTACCAACCAGCAGCCGACTGATGCGCCTGGCAACATGCGTGACGCGGTGTTACTCGCCCTATCGCTTTACGCAGGGCAGCGGCACGCAGGAGGTCGTGATCAGTTGGTGATGGGGCCTATGGGCCGCTGCTCGACCTGGATTTGCAGCACAGCCAGGTGCGCCACATCCAGGTGGCGGGTGGAGAAAAAAACATCGGGATCACCCGCAATGGCGTTGCGCAAAGTCCTGGATGACTCCGGATGCCTACGACATCGCTCATTGCTGTGAAAAATTTTTCCACGCAGCCAGTTGATGTCCCTTTACAGGTCACGGCTGTACTGCGCAAGCCATTGCTCGAACGACACCTGCAACTCCAGCCAGGTCAAGAGGAGGTGATCGTGTCGACGCTCACGGGGCCACTGAAAGGGATTATCCAAGCGGAAATTGTCTGTCGATGACGACTTCCCCTTGGATAATCGCGCCTATGGCGTGGCGGCAGCCCCACACAGACCTGGGTGCTGCTCGTGGGTGAGAGCAACTATTTTCTCGAAACGTTGTTAACGTCGTTTCCTGGTTCTGCTGGTCAACGTCGCGCCGCAGGTCGCAGAGGAGACCCTGCCACGCCTGCTCGAAGCGAACCAGTTGATCATTTTTAACGGTGTGCAGCCCCCGCCGTCTACGCCGCGGCAATTTTTTGTTGCTCAATACGACCCCGCAGGACCAACGATTGCCCTCCCAGGGCACTGTGACGCGACCACAGGTGCTCGACTGGCAGCGGCAACACCCCTGTTGCAGTTTGTGGAGCTGACCGACTTGCACATCGAAGAGCCCTCGTCGTGCAACCCCAGGCCGGCGCCCAGAGCCTGGTTGATGGCACGGGCACCTCTCTCCTCAGTGTCGATCGACGAGCCCCAATTGCACCTGGTGACCAGTGGCGTTTGATCTCATGCGCTCTGACTCTGCCGTTGCGGGTGGCCTTTCCCATACTGCTCAACAACCTGCTGCGTTGGCTCAGATCCGCAGCAGGACGAGATGAGTGCTGGGTACGTGCAAGCCGGTATGTCCCATGCCGATGTTTTTGATAAGCCAGTGACGCAGGCTACCGTGCAAGACCCACAGGGCGAAGCAGCGTGACTACAGTGTGTCGGGCAATCCCTGGGTCTTCACCGAGGCGCGGCGGGTGGGCGTGTTATCGTCCGCGCTGGAGAAACCAAGCACTATCTGGTGGTCAATTTACTGGATGAGACAGAGTCCGACATCAACCCGGCTAACAAGCTGCCCTCTTTCACGCCGAGCACGAGCTACATGGCACGCCTCAACATGCTGGCGTTGTTGAAACACCATTATGGCTGTATCTGCTTCTCGGAGCTGTCGTGGTGCTCCTAGGGAGAATGGTATATCTGGTGCCGAGATTTTTGATGCACATACATTGCAGTGCTATCATACACTTCCAGGTGTGGAATAAAGGGTACATTGCTGCCATGGCTATAGAGCACTGAACAATGTATGGGTCAATAGGGTACATGACATAAAATATAAGTGAGTTGACGAAAACAGAAATTCTTGCCAGAATCTTTGTTGGTGCTGGTCTGTTTTGATATGGACCTACCTATTGAGGGAAGGCTGAGCGTGTATGGACACGTCAGTCAAGAGACCTCGAATCCAATAAAAATTATGTCAAGAAGGAAGGCCACACGTGGCCACAGAAGAATATCTCCCCACCACCTCGTATGTTATTCTGGGCCTGCTCGACGTTCCGGGAGATGTCTGGATATGACTCTGAAGCAGCTCATCAACAAGAGTATTACCCATTTTTACTGGAGTCCGGCGAAGAGCCAGATCTATGGTGAACTCCGCCGTCTGGAGTCGCACGGCCTGGTTACCATGCGTGAAGGTGCCGCAGACCCTCCGACCGGATAAGCGACTCTATCAGATCACGCCCGAGGGCACAGAAGCCATGCTGACAATGGCTGTGAGTCCTCAGGTGTGGAAGCAGATTCCTACAAGAGTGCGCTCTTGCTCAAGGTGTTTTTTGGGCACATGTTGTCGTAGGACACCACCATCGGGCTTCTTGAAGAACGCCGGAAACAGATTGCAGCAAGAACTCGCTGATGTGTGAAAAGAGAGTCCCAGGAATTCACGGAGAAAACGCGCGGGCTCTGAGGCCGATGATGAGACCTTTTTCCCGCTCTTCACGCTGCAGCGCAGTATTACGCTGTGTGAGGCGGACCTGGAGTGGCTTGACGGTGCTCTTGGGCAACTCAGGCGAACGGCAGGTGCACGCCAGTACCCGCCGAGGAAGGCGCAAAACCGTCGTCGAATGGCTCGCGCAGCCGCATGCGTGCGGTGTAGCAGTGTGCCTTGCGTATGAGGCGGACGCAGACTGCGATTTGCCGGCTGAGGCCGTGCACAATACCAAACGCATGTTGATTGACATAGTTGGGGTGCGCCGCTGGAGGGTGCGCGCTAGCGAGCCGAGCACAATGGCTTAGAGCCCTGGCTGCCACTGTATTCAGCCAACAGCCGGACAACCGTGTTGGGGAGTAGTCAGCAAGGGAGGTGGGAGAACGTTACACGATATGGAGCATGGCCAGGACATGGAGCTATCCCCACATCCGACTGTGGTGATGCGGGCCTTACTGATTGATCTCGACAACTGTCCGAGGCAAATTGATCGCCTGCCTGAGACGCTTACCGAGTACGCGCGTGTCATTGCGTGCTATGGCGGTGCGGAGCCCAAAGTGCCCCTTGGCATGGTACCGTTGCTGGCGACGGCTATTCACGAAGGGCGTCTGGCGATTATTGGTATGCAGAAAAAGGCAAAAAATGCCGCTGATTTTGGCCTGGCGTTCTGGGCTGGCCGGTTGGCTGCCGAAATGCCGCCTGACACAGAGTTTCTCATCTTGTCTCAGGACACCGATTTGGACCACGTGGTGCACATGCTCCAGGGGCCAATCGCCGGGTCGAGCGTCGCTGACGGGAAAGTACACAGAACGAAACGCCTCTCTACTGACCCTCCGAAGCCGCAGGTGGAAACCGATGGTGATGCAGTCACCGAGTACTGTACGATGTACTTACAGCCGGCCCGGTCGCGCCCGGTGCGCAAAGTGACGCTGTCAAACAGCATTCGGGCCTTCTGCAAGAACCACAAAGAAGAATATTACACCCGAAGAAATTCTCCATGGCTTGGTCGCTCGTGGCGTGGTCGTCATTGATGATAGTGGTCGTGTGACCTATCCCGAGACTGCGCCGGCACGACCAACCGCCGCTGTGGCGCCTGACGCTGCATAGTCACACTGTCTCCGGCTGAGTCGATTACGCGCCAGCTCTCAGCGCTGCCGCGACCGCTATGCACGTCCTCTACCACATAGATCGCCAACGGCTCCGTGCGGTTGCGGACCGTCAGTCTCATGGCGTGGATACGCTGTGAGGTCGAGCCCTACGCACATGCGCGACTTGCTCAGAGAGCACCATTTGGCAGTGGTATTCCTTTGTGAGCCCCTCGAGCCGACTGGCAACGTGGACGGTATCACCCACCGCGGTCGAGATAGGTCGTCTCGGCATAGCCCATACGCCCGACGACGGCTGGCCCAGTGTGGATCCCAATACCCATTCGGAGCGGCTCTGACAGTTCATCTGCCAGGGTCTGCGTGAGTTCAGCCAGACTGCGGATCATCGCACTGGCCGCCAGCAGGGCGCGTCGAGCATCCCTCCGCAGGGCCCTGGCCCACCCCAAAGAGGGCCATCACGCCATCGCCAGTGAATTGATTGGCAATGCCGCCAGCGTTTTTAATGGCGCCGCCAACCGCCTCAAAGTAGCGGTTCAGGAAGAAGACCACATCGTAGGGCAGTTTTGGCTCAGCCAGCCGAGTGAAACCGCGCAGGTCAGCGAACAGCACGGCAATCTCCTGCTCCTGCCCGGCATGGTGCCCAGGCGTGGCAAAGCCAGCACTCGCCTGGGCGCTGGTCGGCAAGAGCGGTATCACTGCCAGGTTGTGTGTGGGGCGCAACTGACAGGCCAGGCGCACATTGGGCGGCGCCCCGACCCGGTCGAGGACACGGCGTTCTTCCACGCTGGCTGGAGGGATGGGAGGCTCCTCCCTGCACGACACGCACCCTGCACGTCGAGCAACGCCCCCTGCCGCCACACACCGAGGCGTGCGGGATCTTGGCCGAATCGGCTCGCTTCCAGCACGCTGAAGCCGGCTGGGACGACGACGTTGCTGCCCCTCGGGATAGGTGATCTGGATCGTCTCGAGACGCGGCTCGAAGCGCTCGGCGCACGGCGCGCGCCACCAGGATGGCTCCGATAGCAGCCCCAAAGGCCACAGGGACGACGGTACGTACCTTGTTCAGACGCTGGCGGGCCGCCGCGTCCGGGGCGTTGGTCTCCTGCAGGATCTCTTGGCGCCATCCTGCGTCACGGCCTGTGCCGACACTTCTCGCCCGGCCTGCACGAATCCGAGCAAGGCAAGGGTTGGCAGCAGGATGGCCACCCCAAAGAGCCACGGGTACCACACGGCGCATACCACGGCTGCAAGCGCAGCCAGAAATGCATGCCAATACAGCCGTGCAGCCAGGCCAGGAGCAGGACAATGGCCTGGAGCACACCGAGATCTGGTCGATACCACCAGAGCGCCAGTACGACATACGTGTAGGAATCCGTGCACGTCAAACCAGGCATGCGCTAGACGCGTTCCCACAACGTGCGTCGTGAGCAAGGAAGGGAATCGCCAAGCCCATGAGCAACTGCACGGCTTCCCAGAGTGGACATGCGCAGGCGTCGGCGCTGATACAGTGACCACAGCGCCGAGGGCGAGCATGGCTCGCCAGGGCCACCGTACAGCACTGCGGTGCCCAGCGGATTACGCCACAGCAGCAGAAACCAGTCACGTCCGGCTTCAAGCGCGGCGAAGGACACGAGCCCCAAGGCGTGATTGGCCAGATGGGTCATGACATAGGCGAACAGCGCGATGCCCGACCAGAGGCGTATCCGCCGCAGCCAGGCCGCGTAGGAGTGCGTCTGAGACGGAGAGCGTGGATGCGTCGACATAGGTGCTGACATAGGCTGTGTCTCTCAACAAGCATGGCTAGTAGAGATAAAGCCGTGGTTGGCCACCGCAGCATATCACTGTTTGCCGGTGATCGCAAAACGTGTGGAGGACGGCCGACGCGCGCCAAGATGGACATCCTATCCGACCTATAGGGACATCTTGCATCGCTTCTGGCTTTTGCGTCAGAATACTGCGAGCACTCGTAGGTGTTATAACATTGTTAATGTAGTAGGCATAAGTAATGTAGTAGGCGAAGAGGGTCTGGACGTGGATGTGGATGTGGTCATCAGTGTCGAGCATCTCGCGAAGGTCTATGACCTGGGTGAAGTACGTGTGGAGGCCTTGCGTGGTGTGGATGTGCGTGTCGAGCGCGGGGAGTTCGTCGCCATCATGGGTGCTTCGGGTTCTGGGAAATCGACCTTTCTGAATATTGTGGGCTGCCTCGACCGCCCTTCCACAGGATGCTATCGGCTCGACGGAGTCGACGTGTCCCAGATGTCCGAGCGATCAACTGGCCGAAGTACGCAACAAGAAGATCGGCTTTGTCTTCCAGAGTTTTAACCTGCTGGCGCGGACCAGTGCGGTCGAGAATGTGGAGCTGCCATTATTGTATAACGGTACTGACAGTCGCGACCGCCGGGCACGTGCCCTGGCGGCGCTGAAGGCGACCGGGCTGGAAGGCGGGCTGAGCATCAACCGAGCCAGCTCTCTGGGGGCCAACAGCAGCGGGTGGCTATTGCCAGAGCCTTAGTGAACCAGCCCGCCATTATCCTGGCGGATGAGCCGACCGGGAACCTGGACAGCCAGACCAGCAACGAGATTATGGGAATTATGCAGACGCTCAATGAGCAGCAAGGCATCACGATCATGTCTGGTCACGCATGAGCCGGACATCGCGCGGTACGCGAAACGCGTCATTCTGTTCAAGGATGGGCTGGTGATCGAAGATCGCCCAGTGCTGGACCGTACCCTGGTACCAGGCGTGGTATCAAAGCAGGCAGGAGAGATGGGGCAGTGAGGAGCAGGGATATTCCTCTCGAAGCAGGGTAGGCAGGAAAAGCACCTATGGGGCATAAGCTATTGATGAGCCTGGTGCTCGTGTTGGTACTAGGGGTGCGGCTGGAGGAGGCTATCTTTACTATGAGGGCCAGCAGCAACCGCCACGTTATCTGACGGCAGCAGTCGAGCGTGGCGCTATTACCACGACGGTGAATGCGACAGGGATCGTCAACGCCGTCACCACAGTGCAGGTAGGCTCGCAGGTCTCAGGCACTATTCAAAAGCTGTTCGTGGACTTTAATTCCCCGGTGAAAGAGGGGCGAGGTCATCACGCAGATCGATCCGGCACCCCTGGCAACAAAGGTCGCTCAGGCGCGTGCGAATGTGGCCAGTGCTATGGCCGGCGGTGCAGGTCGCGCAGGCGACGACGGTCAACGCCAAGGCGGCCGTGGAAACGGCGCAAGCCAACGCCGAGAACGCGCAAGGCAAATATCGAGAAATCAAAGTCGCTCTCGCCGATGCGCGTCGTATCCTCGATCGTAATAAGGAAATGGTCCGCAAATCCCTCATCGCCCAGAATGATCTCGACACTGCGCAAGCCACCTACGATGGTGCGGTAGCACAGCTCAAGGCCTCCGAGGCGCAGCTGGAGGCTGCCGCTGGACAGCTCAAGTCGGCCAGTGCCCAGCGGCGCCTGGCCGAGGCCCAGGAGATGGCTGCTGCAGCCCAGGTCGACCAGGCCAAGGCGGCGTTGCAGGCGGCAGATCTGGACCTCGAACACACCACCATCCGTGCCCCGGTCAATGGCATTGTCGTCTCCCGGAGCGTCGACGTTGGCCAGACCGTGGCGGCTGAGTTTGCAGGCCCCTGTCCTCTTTCTCATCGCCCAGGATCTCACGCAGATGCAGGTCGATACGAACGTCAGCGAAGCGGATATTGGTCGTGTACGGGTGGGGCAAAGCGGTCACCTTCGCTGTGGATGCCTATCAAAATATCGCCTTCACCGGCGAGGTGACGCCAGGTGCGCAATGCCCCGATCACGGTGCAAAACGTTGTCACGTATGATGCAGTGGTGCAAGTTGCTAACCCTGACCTGAGACTGAAGCCAGGGATGACAGCCAATGTCTCCTTTCTGGTCGCTGAGCGCCAGGACGTCATCAAAGTGCCCACCGCAGCGCTGCGCTTCCAGCCGGAGGGTGTGGCACAGGATGCCAGCTCCCAGGACGGTAAGGCCCCGGCACCCCAGCGCGGCAGGCGGCAGCGGAGGTGGTCGTTTCCAGGAAATGCAGCAGCAGCTTGCCAAAGAGTTGTCACTGACTCCAGAGCAGCAAACCCGTCTCAGCGAGGTGTTCCAAAGATCGGGCGGCAATCCAGGGCCATGCGTGAGGAAGAGTCTGAGGAGCGTCGCCAGGCTATGCGACGGGAGATGCAGACACAAATCCGAGGCCCAGATTCGGGAGATGCTCACACCTGAACAGCGCCAGAAGTATGAGGCACTGGCTCAGAACCAGGGAGGAGGCGCAGCCCCAGGCACGACCAGGGCGCGGTCTGGGTGGTGGGTGCCAATGGCACTCCAGAGCCGCACACACTGACCATCGGGATTGCCGAATGATACCCATACAGAGGTCGTCACGCGGAGATCTCACCGCCGGACAACAGGTCATTACGGGGGCCTCGCAGCGAAATCGTCCAAACGTCCTGCGCCACCACCTGGCTTTGGGGCTGGTCCACGACTCTAGGAGAGTAGCATGCGTTTACTCATCGTCACTGTGCGGATTGCCTTGCGGGCCTGCCGGCGTAACACCTTGCGTTCGCTCCTCACCATTCTGGGCATTATCATCGGTGTGGCTGCGGTCATCGCCATGGTCAGCATTGGCCAGGAGGCGAGTGTCGCTGTGCAGGAGCAAATTGCCCGCATGGGCAACAATATGCTGGTCATTCTCTCCGGCAGCGTCACCCAGGGTGGCGTGAGAACGGGAGCCGGCGGGCGCTCGACGCTACGAGTTGGCGACGCGAAAGCGATGCAGCGGGAATGCCCGGCGGTGAGCGCGGTGACCTACCTCCGTCGCCAGGTGCAGCAGGTGGTCGTTCGGCAATCAGAACTGGAGTACGTCGATCTTTGGGGTGACCCCAGAATATCCAGACCGTGCGCGATTGGCCGCTGACTGCTGGCCGTTTCCTGACCAAACAGGATGATGAGAGCGGCGCTACGGTGGCAGTCGCTGGGCCAGAACGGTCGTCGATAACCTGTTTGGCCCTGGCCAAAACCCTGCTGGACCAGGTGATTCGCATTAACAATGTGCCCTTTCGCGTTGTGGGTATCCTGACGCCGAAGGGGCAATCGACCCAGGGGAGCGATCAGGACGATACCGTGCTCATTCCTTTTCACCACTGCCGAGCGCAAGGTGATGGGGGCCGCCATGCTGGGTACGGTCGGGAGCATCATGGTCTCTGCTGTAAGTCCCGAGTTCATTCCCGAGGCGCAGCGCCAAATTAAACGCGCTCCTACGCGAGCGGCATCGCCTCGAAGAGCAATCAGGACGACGATTTTTATGATTCGCAACCTGGCTGATGTGGCCGCGACAGCCCAGAGTACCAACCAGAGCATGAGCATCTTGCTGGCGAGCGTGGCTTCGGTGTCTCTACTGGTCGGCGGCATTGGGATTATGAACATCATGCTGGTGTCGGTGACGGAACGCACGCGCGAGATCGGCATCCGTATGGCGGTTGGTGCCAAGCGCCAGGACATTTTGACACAATTTCTCCTGGAAGCTGTGGTATTGAGCACCCTCGGCGGGCTCTTTGGGGTGGTCACTGGGTGTCGTTGGCTCGCAGCTGGTCTCAGCCATAGCCGAGTGGCCGACGATTGTGCCGATCGAAGCCATTATGCTCGCCGTGGTCTTTTCTGGGGCCGTGGGGATTTTCTTCGGTTTTTATCCTGCCCGTAAAGCTGCGCACCTCGATCCAATTCAGGCCCTGCGCTACGAATAGCGCCCGACATACCTGTCCTCCACACGCCGCACCGGAGTCGCCTCCATGCCGCCCCGTGCGCAGCGCATCGGACGTGTTCTGGTCTGCTCAGAAACGTGGAACCCATTGCACGATCACCTCGGCACGTGGATCAAAGACAATCAACTGCATGTGCTCCTTTTTCCAGCAGAAGATCGCCCTCGGTTCCTCAAAACAGGCACTATATGTCGCCTGACGTACAGCCAATGATACACAACACGGTCAGGGTCCATGGCGTGGAGCTGAGGGCGGGAGAGCCCCAGCTGTCCCCGCGTCTGTGTGATGTCTGCCGAGGTTGGAGCGTCCTACAAAACTACTGACGGCGACGGCGATCTTGCGCTCGTCGCTTGTCGGCAATCAGCCACGGTCCTCCCAGAGTTCCCCTGCGCTAGATTCTGCCCTGGCTTTGAGCTGCAATGCAGTGTGCGTGATGCGCCATCCGTCCTGGCGTAGCGCGTCCCTGACAACGTCGTGATAGAGATCTTGTAGTGGCATCAGCGCTTCCTACTCAAGCTGCGCGTGAGACGCATGCTACGATAATACGTCTAGACGGAGGAGTGTCTCAAGGATCGTAGAGATTTACCGACCCAGCAGGCCAATCAGCAGCACATAGCGCGCCACGCGCGTGCCAGGCCAAGCAGGAGAACGTAGCCGAGGTGGAAATGCAAGACGCCGCCAATGAGCATGATTGGGTCGCCAATATAGGGGAAACAGGAGGTGGCCAGGCTCCAGCCACCGTAGCGCTCGGCCCAGGCCCACGCCTGACGCCCCAGCGTTCGCGCTGCACGCGGGCCAGGACGGGCTTGGTACACAGCAAGCCCAGCCAGTAGTTCGTCATAGCGCCCGAGGCAGTTGCCACGGAGGCCCATAATAAGATGTCAACGGGAGGGACCCGAGCCGTAAGGCGGCAATAACAGCGACCTCAGAGGAAAGAGGCAAGAGTGTTGCGGCGAGAAAAGCGGCCAGGGCAAGGCCCCAGAGGCCGTACGCCGCCACCCACGCGCTCAGATCAGGCATGCGGGTTCGCCGCCCTCAGGCGATGAGTCCTCTCCGCTTCGGCGGCTTTCTCCAGGGTATCAAAACCCTCGGTGGTACCAGGCACGAACGCTTTGCAGTGTTCGAGATCGAGGATCTCACGATGTTCCGGGTTGTCATAGCGCATGGAGAGAAAGGCCGCGGTAATTTTCTGCGCCAGCGCGTCGTCGATACGGCTCTGGGCGGTGAAGCAGCAGTGGCTATAGCCCTGGCTCTGCCAGAAGACCCGCACGCGATCTTCTGGAAAACGCCCCTTGGCACGTAGCGTGGCGATGATGTTCCCACTAATCGCGCCAGCGTCGTATTCCCCTGACAGCCACCAGGTCGATCACCGCCGCCTCGTCGCCCGCGGTTCAGTCGGGGCGCGCTCTTCGTGAAAGGTGTACACCGAGGTCATGGTCTGGCACCAGCCCTGCATCTTTGAGGTAGTGATAGGCTACACAGGCCCGCCTGGACAGAAGACTGACGTCCAAACGCGAAACGTTTGCCACGCAGATCCGCCAATCTGCTGAATGGACGACTCGCGCTGAGTAATGAATTGCGTGGTATAAACCCACGTCGATATCACGCATAGCCACGACGCGGCAGGGCTCAGCCAGGGCGCGCCGGATCTTCACGTACGCCAGTGGACCGTTCCACGCCAGGTCTACTTCGCCGGTTGACAAAGGCGGTGACCAGCGCATCGTAGTTCGAATACAGGACCCAATCCAGCTCGACACCCTCACGGTGAAAGTGACGCTTCAGACCCTCAAAAATCGTCACGACATAGGGCGCATAGGCGACAGCACCGATGCGTAGCATAACTGTTTCCTCCTCTGTTCCCTCTCCCACGCTCCCACGGGGCGCCAGCAAGCAGGCGGCCATAGCCGCTGATAGGCGTGACGCACCCCGGCCACACGTAGGGCCTGCCACATCATGGCCGTGGCACTGGAAAGACCGGTTTGCCGAGGTCATGTTCCAGCATGTCCAGCACCGGGAGCGTGGGCAAGCCAGTACCACTCAGGAACACGGCCTCTGGCCTCAGCGGTATCGACCTGCCGCGCCAGCGCGTAGGCCCGCTCCGGAGTTTCCTCGTAAATGTTCCGGACGTTGTCCAGGCGGCCAAAGCCGACCACCTGCATGGCCGTGCGCTTCCAGGTGCGCTTTGCCTTTGAGGCTCGTATCCTCAGCGTAAGGGGTTCCCAGGGCGACCTTGTGCACCCCCAGGTGCTGCAGCGCCTGCAACACGGCGCCAAAAGCCGTGATCACCCGGGTCCCACTGCAGCTTCTCCAGGCGCTGCCAGGAGGGCCGTCTCACCCTGGCGTCCAAGGGTATAGCTCGACGCCGTGTGGGCGCAGCACAATGACATCCGGGTGCACCATAGCCAGTAGCGCGGTGCTCTCCTCAATGTGCTCCAGATAGCTGCGGTTACGTTCTTCCTGGCCCGTCAGGGTGCCGGTGGGACCCGTAGCCATCAGGCGTGAAGTGCAGCGACACGCCTGGAGGCACCAACTGCATCATCTCCGGCTCCACCGTCGGATTGCCCGGAGGCACCAGAAAGCCGAGCCGTGCTCTCCAGCCCATCATGGTCTGTACTCCTATTAGTTCCATGTCTTTATGGCAAGTGTCGCACAACGGTTTCACCGTCTGGTTCCCGCAAAAAGCGCGTCTCCACGCTGGCAGTGGGATGCATCGGTGTGACATTCATAGCGAACAAGGGCATCTTGGTGTGGTGCGATGCGTTGTGAAAGGCATTTTCTCTGCTCGGGGTTCTGGCCTCCGGTGGGATGGCACTTGAGACGCGTGCGCGTCCCAAGGGCGTAGCGCGAGATGGGTGGGTTCCTGGAACGCACCCGACAAAATACGCCACGGTGTCGCGCGCTGCCAGGAACTTGATGATCATTTTATCCGTGACGGTGGCGCCGATGGCGGCAATCAACTACATTTGACGTTCTTGTCACCTTCGATGTTGTGGGCGGCGGCCAGGGTGACCCGCTTTCCCTGCACCGGATGGAACTCGGTAAATTTTTTTCGTGCAGATGGCAAGCCGTGCAGAACGTGTTGTCCTCTTCCAAGTGGTCCGTGACCACGATGCCCCCCAAACGCTGCCGCGCCGAGCGAGGGGCCCCACCAGGAGGAGGGGTAGCCAGCGTCGTATTGTACGCATCCCATGCCTCCTGGGAGCTTACTGGGTGGTTACTGTACGCGAACTTTGACCGTGTTCGAGAACTGGATGCGTCCAGACGGTGCCCCATTACCACCCGGTGGATCTTCGTACTTCCCGCTCTTCATCTCATTTGCCTCACCTGTGCCGTACAAAAACGCCGCGGTAATCGGATATTCGCCAGGGGTCGAGGGAGCCTTCAGCACATAGGACACACGCGCGGTGGCATACATGTCCTTGGCAGGGTCAGAGGCAATGTCGTACACCAGGACGAAATTCAGGTTGGTCTGCTGCTTGTTGAACCGGCGATCGAGCCATTTGCTCTGCGGTTTGCCGTCTGTGCCAACAACTTCAGGTGGCGCTGGCAATGAACCAGCCGGTGCCCTGGATGGGCCGCGCCTGGTAGCGCAGCGGCTCGTCAAGCAGCATGATCCCAACCACTGGGCCAATGCCGCCCTTGGTGGTCACCGTCACGGTGATGGTTCCACCCGGGGCTACCGTCGGCGCCGAGGCTTCGAAGTTTTACGGACGAGTTCTGGTCCATCTTTTGGCCTGTTCGAGGAGCTGCTTACGCTTGCTCGGGTTCCAGTGGCCTTATACCCCGGAAATGATGCCTTCCTCCAGAGCTTTGTAGTGTTTGGTGGTGTAGACCTGCGCCTGAGAGGCCTCGGCCGGCAGTTCCGGATGATACGACGCATCGACCGAGGAGTGACAGGTCGCACAGAACGGCTCGCCATCACTGACGTACGGGAGCCGCTGGAAGGCCGCATAGCTCCAGGCGGCGTGGGGAAGAGTCACAACGAGCAGCGAGTCCGAGGCTCGCCACAGCAATACCGTAGAAAACTTGGCGCATCCCTTCTCCTCCTTCATGATCTGATAGTAGTGCATACGTACGCGGCTACCCCAAGTGGAAGGCTAGCATGCCAAACGGACTGGAAGAAGCAAGCCCTGCGCTTCTTCGCAGAAGCTGTTTTCTACATGCAGCCGACCGCAAGATTTTATGCAAACGACTAGCATCAGATGATGTTTACCCCCTGAGTTTTCTACCATTTGGCAGTGAGAGCATTCCTCCCAAGTTGCTCAGAAACCACCAGGGCTGGGGTTGTTAAAACAGCTTCATACAGAAAAACGCTGGCTCGAAACGTTTGGATTGCATTGGTCAGTGTAATGCCATATGTTACTAAAAACGACCAGCATAAGGGGTTGTTAACACAGCTTCTCAGCAATGATGTCCGCCGGGCGTTGGCGGGCCAGGTCACCTGGCCCTGCTTGAGCAACGTGAGGATGTCAGAATCGACGAGCGCATACCAGCGGGCCCGGCGCTCGCTGAAGTCGAGGGTATTGCCGTGCTAGGGGTTCCCGCAAGGCCTGGAGCCAGTCAAGGAAGGTGACATACTCTGGCCCAAAGGTGCGCTCGAACTGCTGGCGTAAGCGGACCGCCAGCGCCGGGGCGCAGCCGTTGGTCGAGATGGCGATGGTCAGGGCGCCCTGGCGCATCACAGCCCCGGCAGTGAAGTCAGCTCTGCGACATATCGTCCGCAACGTTGAGAAGGGCGCGTTCTGCCTCAGCTTCCTGACAGATGGCAGCATGCATGGGAGAGAGCTGTCCGTGACGATGACGAGATGGGCCCCCTGCAGGTCCCCGGTTGATAAGGGCGCGAGAGCCAGGCAATAGTCCCGTCCTCCACCCACAGGCGGAGTGTAGGAGTCAGGTCAGGACTGATCACCGTAACAGAGGCAGCGCACTCCAACAACCCGGCGACCTTGCGCTCGGCTTCGAGCCCGCCGCCAATGACCACGCAGCGCTTCGTGTCTAGTCCGGTGAGAAAGACGGGGTACCCTTTCATCACGTCTCCACAGCTCGGCTCGCACGCCACGGGCGGTACCGTGGCAGCTGACAAAAAGCCCACATACCTGCAGGAGAGGTCGTGGGCTCTGGGATACTCAAGAACGGTGCACTGCCCCGCGCTTACCCACTCCCTCCCTGGAGGCAGAGACAACACGCCGTACACGGACAACAGGTACGCGTAATCCAGGCGTTGCCCTGACTGGAGAGACCGAGTGTGAGGGTAGAATCGTGGGACATGCAGGGTTCTATATCATGTAAGTAGTCAACGTCGCACATGACGGGATATATATCCGAAACGCCTCTGACGTGTCAAGGCTCTGAGGTATCCCAGAGCATCTCATACAGCTTCCTCTTCCCTCAATCACGCCAGCGGCGGGGCACACCGGCCTGGGATGCCTGGCGCTCGAGCGCCTCCAGTTCCGTACGAAAATAGCGCAGGGTCCGCTCCATTTCTGGCGCATAGCGACTACCGAAATACCCTTTGAGGCTCTCGATCTGGGTCCGATAGAAGCGGAACTTCCGGCTCCACCAGTCCTTGGGATGACCACCATAGAGTTCGGCGTCAATGCTGTCTGTGAGGGTGTGAGAATCAGCCTTTCGTCACTGGTACTGATGGTGACCAAAAAATTGTCCAAGAATGACATGCCCAGCAGGCCGTCGAGGCCGGGCGTGGCATCGTGCACAATGACCTCGACATCATACGCCGTCGCCTCACCAACCGTAATTGATTGCACTTTGATCATGGGAGCGAAAAATACGCCGCTGGCGGAGCGGAGCGGAATAACTGCCGCGCTCCCAGGTTCAAGCGCTAGGCGTCGGGCTGCCGCCGTCGACAGGACAGTGAATTCGGCGCCAGTATCGAGTAAGAGGCGTGTGCGCACCGTGCCACCGACTAATGCCTCAACCAGCATCGCATTGCCGTCACGCCGCAAGGGGCACAGCATAGCTGGAGGCGCCGGTGCGCTGGAGAGCCGTTCTGGGGTCACCCGCTGTGGCGCAGGGTCGCGGCGTGATGTTGGCGTAAGGCCCACCTTTTCCTCGATGCGGTCGCGATACTCGGGTGGAATACCGGCAAGCGTATCAGAAAATGGACTCTCCCGTCACGGTCGACCCACTTATAAATTTCTGCATAGGCTGGGGCGAGGGCCAGGAGCAAGATAACCCACGACAGATGGAACACACGCCGCATCGGCTTTCCCTGTGTAGTGTATGCGTACTCTCGACAGAGCCGCTCTACATGCTGTAGCACTGTACAATGATTATGACGCATAACCTAGGGCAGGAGCAACCTGCCAACCCCAGTTCCCTCTTCCTCCGGGCGAGGGTTAGGGTGAACTTCCCAGCGGGATGGCATGGGCGACCTCGAAATGGTCCATCCGCCTCCCGCCAGATCAGCGCGATGGCCGTGAGCGTGAACTGCACGGGCTGCCACGCGGCCTGGAGTGTCTCCAGGAGATGCTGCCGGCCGCGTGGTGACGACGCCTGGCCAACGCTGAGGTGTGGGGTAAATCCTGTGGAGAAGCGCGACTGCTCATCACTAGGCAGGAAAGGCAGCCTGTAGGGTTGCCTGCAGGGTGACGAAGGTGTGACGTGGCTCTGGCGCCAGCCAGATGGTCGCCTTTCCAAAAGCGTGCGTGAACGCCCGGAAGGTGGTGAGAGTCACCTGAAACGCGGCGCTCTGCCTGCCGACTTCTATCAACCCGGGCAAGGCCTCGCCAAAGTGTTCGCGTGGCATAAAGGGGTACAGCAGGGTGATATGGGGCATCCAACGATGCACGTTGTCGGTCATGCTGACGCCGGATCGCCTGTATGAGGTTCCCACACCTCCGGCGGTGGCATGGCCACTACCGCCGTGTGATGCGTCTTCACTGGCATACACACTGCCTTATACGTGCGGCTCCTGGGCCGAGGAAAAGCCGGGGGCCGCTTGTCTCCTGAGCGCCTGTAAACCTTCAGTGACGTCATCGGTGAAAAAGCCTAACATCTCAAGTGCCAGCGAGTGATCAAAAGATGGGTCCGGCCTGGCGCAGCCAGTTGTTCAGGGCGCGTTTGGTCCAACGGATCGCTAGCTGCGAGCCTGTGGCGAGCTTGGTGGCCACCTCCATAGCTTTGAGTAACACCTGGTCCGATGGCACACAGAGACTCACGAGACCGATGCGCTCCGCTTCCTTGCCATCGAGAAAATCTGCCGTGAGCAAATAATATTTGGCTTTCGCCATGCCACACAGCAGCGGCCAGATGATGGCCGCATGGTCCCCGGCGCCGACCCCAAGGCGCACGTGCCCGTCTGTAATCCGGGCGGTTTCCGACATGATGCTGATATCGGCCATGAGGGCCACGGCGAGCCCTGCCCCCACCGCCACGCCATTGATCGCGGAAATGACGGGCTTGTCCAGATTGGCAATGTTATACACGATGTCCGCGGCTTCTTTCATGGTCCCGGCGATGCCCTTGATGTCGCCCTTGAACGATTCGATCATATCCAGATCGCCCCCGGCAGAAAACGCCGGCCCGGCGCCGGTCACGACGACCACCCGTGTAGCAGGGTCGTCAGCGATATCGAGCCACACGCGCGACAGCTCCCAGTGCAGCCGCGCATTCGTGGCGTTGTAGACCTCCGGGCGATTGATGGTGATGAGTAAAATGCCGTGATCTTGACGGGTAAACAGCAGGTGCTGATAGTGGCTGTAGTCGGTCATGGTGTACTCCTCGTGAGGCGTCAGGCAGTGGGATGCTGCTACGTGGAACGCCCGCCATGATAGGGATATGCCCCTGTACCGCAAGCCCAGAAATATGCTGCTATAATTGCAGTCTCTGCGCTGCACAACTGCTACAGTGCGATGAGGCGAAAGAAGGAGATGGCGCACTATGACATTGCCTGCGAGACTGAAGTTTGGGATTTTCATGGCCCCGTTCCACCCCCTGGGTGAAGACCCGACCCTGGCCCTTGAGCGTGACCTGGAATTGTTGCAATGGCTCGACTATCTCGGCTTTGACGAGGCCTGGATCGGTGAGCACCACAGCGCTGGCTGGGAAACGATCGCTTCACCTGAGGTCTTCATCGCCACAGCTGGCGGAGCGTACCAAGCATCTCAAGCTGGGCACTGGCGTTATTAGCCTGCCCTACCACCATCCACTCATGGTGGCGAACCGCATGATTCTGCTGGATCACCTCACCAAGGGTCGGGTGATGCTCGGCGTCGGGCCAGGTGCACTCGGCGACAGACGCCTACATGCTGGGTATCGATCCCCTGGAGCAGCGCCACCGCATGGACGAGTCGCTGGGCATTATTATGCGTCTCCTCACGGAGACCGAGCCCATTACCTATGAGTCTGACTGGTTTGTCTTGCGTGATGCTGTGGTGCACTTGCGACCCTACACGCAGCCGCATTTTCCCGTGGTCGTAGCGGCGGCCCAGTCGCCCGTTGGTATGCAGCTTGCTGGCAAGTACGGGGCTGGGGTCCTCTCCGTGAGTGTTATCCGAGACCGCGGCACGGCTCCTGACCTGCACAAGTTCTGGCAGATCGCCGAGGAGACCGCCGCCGAGCATGGCCATACCGTGCATCGTGAAGACTGGCGCATGGCGGTGGCTGTCTTTCTGGCCGACAGCCGCAAAGAGGCCATGGCCCAGGCGCGCGTTGGGGCAGGACGCTATCAGCGCGAGTATTTTGAGGAGACCATGGGACTCCCCGCGGTGATCGATGGTCCGCCCGACAAGATCATCGACGAGATGGTGGACAGAGGCGCCTGGTGCGTTGGCACGCCTGACGACCTGATTGCGCACATCAAGCGTCTGGACGAGCAGAGCGGTGGCTTCGGCGGTCTCCTGGTCCAGGCTACCGAGTGGGGCACGCGAGAGCAAGTGTTGCATAGCTATGAGCTTATAGCGCGTTATGTGAAGCCCCACTTCCAGGGCTCCTTAGCCAATTTGCAAGCCTCTGCAGCGTGGTCCGCAGTCAAGAAAGACGAGCTCATGGCCCTGCGCACCCAGGCTATCGAGAAGGCCAAGCGGGAATACTTCACGCGCAGCGGCAGCGTCTCACCTAAACCGCTGTGGCCCTCACCCCCAGGACACGGTGCGCCAGGATGCCTAGCCACACGGCGCACCAGGCGACGCGGCGCCGCCCCATCAGCAGCGCCAGGAGGCGATTGACCAGACCGGGCACACAGACGACCTGCCGCCGTTGCAGCGCCCTCAGTGAGGCGTCGACTACGGCCTCTGGGGTCATCCAGGCAAACGTTGGAATCTTCGATATGTCGATGCCAGCGCGCTGCTGGAACTCGGTGTAGGTGAAACCCGGACACAGGGTCTGCACGTGCACGCCCGTGCCGCACAGCTCCTCATGCAGGGCTTCGGTAAAGCTGTTCACAAAGGCTTTCGTGGCGCCGTAGGTAGCGTCGTAGGGACCAGGCGCGAAGGCCGCTAAGGAGGAGACATTGATGATCGCCCCGCGGCCGCGAGCGATCATCCCGGGAGCACAGCGCGCGTGAGACGCACGAGGGCCAGGACGTTCAGGCGGATTTCTGCCTCCTCCTGGTCAGGATCGAGCCTGGCAAAGGGCCAGTCGTACCGAAGCCGGCGTTATTGACGAGCAGCTCAAGGGCTGGTCTCCTGCCACGCGTTCTTCCACAGTACGTAATGCCGTGGACTGGGTTAGATCCGCCACCACCACCTCCACGGCAATCCCGTAACTTTGCTTGCAAACGCCCGGCGAGGGTTTCGAGGCGCTCGCGACTCTGAGCCACGATGATCAGATCGTACTGCTGCCGCGCCAGTGCTGCGGCAAAGACAGCCCCCAGGCCGGTCGAAGCCCCGGTTACGAGAGCCCGGCGCCGCCTCGTATCTCTGCCCAGTTGCTGCTCTGCGCCATGAGCACGACTCCTCAGGCTTTCCAAAGACACCTCTCCTACTCTGCATGCGTCGGAGTGTGGAGTATGTCCGAACCTCGTTGGTGGTGCAAGAGTAGGGAGGAGACGAGGCCTGGGGTCACCCACTCCCACTGGCTGATACGCCACACGAAATCCGCTATAATCCTCCGGTCGGCCTGGTCTGGCCAAGGCTGGCACCTGTTCTGTTCCAAGGGAGAGCGCCGCATGCCCATCAGAGATTGTGTCCTTGCTGAAGGAGTCTAGCCGTGTCGCTTGAGGAGACGATTGCTACCCATCTACGCCAGCGCGGATGGCACCTAGCGCTGGCGGAAACGACGACAGGCGGGATCATTGCGGTACGCCTGGTGCGCCTGGCAGGGAGTTCGGCCTACTTCGACCGCAGCATTGTCGCCTACAGTAAAGAGGCGAAGCTCCAGTCACTCGGTGTCGATCCCGGGGTCTTCGAGCGCCAGCGGCGCGGTGAGTGTCGAGACCGCCTGTGCCATGGCAGAAGGGTTGCATGGTCTCAGCCAGGCAGACATAGTGCTCGCCGAGACCGGTATTGCTGGACCGATTCGCGGGCGCTCACCGAAGCCACTCGGCAGCGACGTGCTTTGCCATGCGCACGCCGACCGGTATGCACACGGAAGAAGCGCAGTTTAGCGGTGAGCGCCAGGCCATTCAGGAGCAGATTGCCGAGCATGCCTTGGCGATGATCGCGCGGTATCTCACCACGACAGCGCAAGGAGCTGCAGATGTCTTTCCATCCGGTGGTGCGTCCTCCAGCGCTACGCGCAGGTGACTGCATTGGCCTGGCAGCGCCAGCGAGTGCTCTTTCAGTGAGGAGGAACTCCACGCTGGGGTCAAGGTCTTGCAAGACCTTGGCTTTCGCGTGCACTACACGCCTCGTCTGTTTGAGAAGCACCGTTATCTGGCCGGCAGCGATGTCGCACGGGCCGCAGAACTCAACGCGCTCTTTGCCGATCCAGCCATTCAAGGCGATCTTCTGCTGTCGCGGTGGCTACGGCTCGCAGCGCCTGCTGCCCTATCTCGATACGGCCGTGATCATGGCGCATCCGAAAATCTTTGTGGGCTATAGCGACCTCACCAGCTTGCTGCTCTATTTGTACAGCCAATGCCATCTCGTCACCTTGCATGGTCCCGTCGTGGTCAGGAGATCTGCACTCCTGGGCTCGAGCCGGATGTGCTGCGGCAATTGAAGGGGATCCTCACGGGGGATGAGGCGGCGATGCAGCCTCCTGCGGCGCACCTCACAGAGCCTCACTGTCCTGCGCGCTGGTGGAAGCGGAGGGACGGTTGCTGAGTGGCTGTCTCTCACTCCTGGTATGCGCAGTGGGGACGCCGTTTCAGCCACAGACCCGGGACACTCATTTTGTTTCTTGAGGACCGCGGGGAGCGGCTGTATGCCATCGATCGCATGCTCACCTATTTAAAGCTGGCTGGAGTCTTGCAGGGCGTGCGCGGCCTGGTGTTTGGTCAGTATCGAACGCGTTGCGGCGGATCGTCACCTGCTCATACGGTATAGAAGACGTCATCCTGGATGTGTTAGGCGATCTGGAGGTGCCTATCCTCTACGGCTTCCCTGCCGACCATTGCGCCCAGTCATTGACGCTCCCATTGGCGCGCAGGCGGCGATACGTGGCGGGCGTCTGGTCTTGTGCGAGTCGCCGGTGCGTCCGCTCAGAACGGCAGCAGACAGGGGCGCGCATGCAGGCGCTTGATGCATTCCTCCGGCAGGCCACGGACCAGCGGCATGGTCCCAGGGGCGGTAGTCTGCGTCGCGTCTCGTGGGCAGATCGTGTGGCACCAGGCCTATGGCGCGGCAGCGTTGACCCCACAGTACCGTCCGATGCGGTGCGACACGCTCTTCGACATTGCCTCGCTGACGAAAGTGGTAGCGACCACATCCCTGCTCTTGCTGGCGCATCACGAGGGTGTCTGCCATCTCGATGACGCCTTGCAGCACTTCTACCCGCAGATACGCGGAACCCCACTCGGCTCTGCCACCGTGCGCCAACTGCTCGCGCACACCAGTGGCCTCGCAGCCTGGGCTCCTCTGTATCAGGCGCTGCTCCCTGATGGCCCTGTGTGCCATACAGACTCCAGCGCCGCAGCCCGTCGTCATCAGGCTATCCAAACAATCCTCCAGGAGCCCCTGGCCTATCCTCCTGGGTCGCAGACGCTCTACAGTGACCTGGGCTTCATCCTCCTGGCCGATATTGTGGAAACGCGCTACCAGCAACCGCTCGACCGGCTGTTTCGGGAGCGAGTGGCGCAGCCCCTGGGTCTGCACTGCACCGGCTATCGTCCCCTGGATGGTCCGTCACCCCTGCCAGCGTCGCCCACAGCGTATGCCGCCACCGAGGCGTGTCCCTGGCGGACACGTGGTGCTGGCGGGGAAGTGCATGATGAGAACGCCTGGGCCATGGGTGGCGTGGCCGGGCACGCCGGGCTGTTTGCCACTGCCGAGGATCTGTGGCGCTTTGCCCACGCGTTGCTGGAAACCGCTGCTGGACGGCGTGACTGGTTGCCACCCGCGCTCCTGCAGGAGAGCTGGCGACGCCACGCCACACCGCCTGGCACGACACGGGCGCTCGGCTGGGATACCCCGACGCCGGGGCGTTCATCATCTGGGGACTATTTCAGTGAGCAGTCGATTGGGCATTTGGGTTTCACAGGGTGCAGCCTGTGGATCGACCTTGCCCAGCAGGTCACCGTTATCCTGTGTACCAACCGCGTGCATCCCTCGCGGCAGCGCCACTGGCATTAGCTAGCCTGCGACCGGCAGTGCACAATCTGATTATGCGCGCTTTAGGAGTGGCAACGACGTGACAGCGGTCCAACCAAACCATATTCATCTCATCGCAGCCTGCGGCACGGGCATGGGCAGCCTGCGCTGGCATGTTGAAGGCGCGTGGTTATCACGTTACGGGTTCCGACCAGCAGGTCTATCCCCCATGTCGACGCAACTGCAAGCCTGGGGCATTCCGCTCTACAACGGCTTTAGCGCTGAACATCTCGTGCCCACGTCCAGATCTGGTGATTGTGGGCAATGCCGTGTCGCGCGACAATCCTGAAGCCATGGCGACAGAGCAGGCCGGGATTCCCAGTGATGTCGTTTCCGCAGGCTTTAGCACATTTCTTTATCCAAGAGCGGCACTCGGTGGTCGTCACCGGCACGCACGGCAAGAGCACGACGACCGCGCTCATTGCCTGGTTGTTACAGCACGCTGGCTATGAGCCGGGCTTTTTGTTGGGGCCAGTGATGCGCAATATCGACGGGACTTTTGGTCTGGGGCAGGGACCGCACTTTGTGGTTGAAGGCGACGAGTACGACAGTGCCTATTTCGACAAAGGCCCAAAATTCCTGCACTACCGTCCACGCACCGCCGTCCTCACCTCTCTGGAGTTCGACCACGCCGATATCTACCGTGACCTGGACCACGTGCGCTCGGCGTTTGCACGTTTCATCCCGCTTTTACCGGCCGACGGCTGCCTCGTCGCCTGCCACGATGCTCCCCATGTCCGCGAGCTGCTGACCACCGTGCCCAGCGCCGCGCCTATCCAGACCTATGGTCTGGAATCCGGCGCCGAGTGGCAGGCGGTCGCCTGGCATGCCGATGCCACGGGCACGCACACTCACCGTGCACCATCATGGCCAGCCTTTCGGGTCCTTCAGCAGTCCGCTGTTCGGACCGCACAACGTCCAAAATGTGCTGGCGGCGGTGGTTGTCACCCAGCACCTCGGCCTAACGCCGACGCAGATCGCTGCCGGCCTGGCCACCTATGCGCACATCAAACGGCGCTGCGAAGTGCGCGGCGTGGTCCGTGGCATCACGGTCCTCGACGATTTCGCGCATCATCCAACGGCGGTGCGCGTCACCCTGGAGGGTGTACGCCAGGCCTATCCTGGGGCACGGTTGTGGGCCGTCTTCGAGCCCCGTTCCGCCACGAGCCGGCGCGCCGTGTTTCAGCACGAGTATGCCCAGGCGTTCCGCCTCGCCGATCGCGTGCTCATCGCCGATGTCTACCACCACCGAGAACAGTTGCCGCCCGAGGCGCGCTTCTCACCTAAGACGTTAGTCGAGGCGCTGCAGGAACACGGGGTTGACGCCTGGTTTTACCCGACTACTGAAGAGATTATGCACCATCTCTGCCGCGACGCGCAGGCAACGGACGTGATCCTGATCATGTCAAACGGTGGCTTTGACAATATCCATCAGCGTCTCCTGGTAGCACTGGAACAAGTCCCAGCTCAAGGGTGAGGAGCCCCATGCGACACGTACACATCACGTCCACTATCTTGTCACAGACTGCTCTGATCCTGACCGTTATCATCCTCGGTACGCGTCTGGCTGGCGCTCTCTCCGAGACCTACACGCTACGCTTTTCCGACGTGCCCCCACGGCCACCCTCATCTCCAGCCCCGAGCGGGCAGCGCCGCAGGCCCCAGCCAATACCTGGCTCGACCAGCAGAGCTGGCAACAGGTGTGGCCCCCAAGCCTGTTCGGCACTCAACAGCGTCTCTTCTTCGCCGGCCCACCAGCACAGCGTTATCTGCGGGTCTATGCCGACAAAACGTTTTACATTTTGGCGCGTCAGCTTGAACTCGACCCGCAGACCTTCCCTGGCTCAACATCACCTGGGGTGTCGAGCGCTTCCCCGTTGGCGCGGCGCTCGATCTTCAACGGTCGCAATGACCGCCCCATCGTCGTCATGGTGTCGTTTGGCGAACGCGTCGGCGCCTCAGGCTTGCTGCCGAGTGTGCCACGGGCTGGCGTTCTTCTGGGGAAACCGAGCAAGGTGGGGACGACATACACGTGTATCACGCCACGTAATGGCCCTCCCGATGTGCGTCTACAGTGCCGATACCCGCACGTCAAATACATCGCCCTGCGGCACGGTGAGGCTGGGAGTGTCCATACAGATCAGGTCAATCTTCTGGAGCATTTTCAGGAGCAATTTCCCGACTACTGGCAGGAACACCACCGTGTACCGCCAGGTCGTAGCGGTCAGTATCGAAGCCTCGTCCAAAAAACGCACAGCATCTCAAGTGCCCGGCTGTACAGCCTGAGTTTCAGCGCTGCTGTTGAGACCTCGGACGGGACTGTGGTCCAGACGCGTTGAGTCCTGCTGCCTCTACAGAGAATTTTTCCGAGGCCCGAGACGATGCTGGCTACTAACCTGCTACAATATGCGCTATCACTCCAGACGACAGTAGAGCAGCGACAACAGCACGCCGATGCCTCCAGGAGCACAAGGAATAACGCATGGCCATAGAGAACCGCTCCGTTGACGAGCGCGACACACTGCTGGAGTCGCGCCCCCAGTGACGCTCAGGCGTCCCAGAGCCATGCGGTGGTTCATGCTCATATCCCTGCTCATCCTGACGCTCGGCTTCGGGGGCTACTTTGGGGTGCAGTGGTGGCTCTACGCTCTCCATCATGTCTACACTGATGACGCCCGTGTCAAAGGCACGTTGATTACGATCAGTTCGGAGGTGGCCGGACGCCTGGTGATTCTGGCGGTCGAAGAGGGGCAGCGCATTAAAAGGGTGACCTTTTGGCCCAGATTCAGCAGGACGAATACCAGGCCCAGGTGGCGTTGCACAGCGCAGCGTTAGAAGCGGCCCAGAGCCAGCTCGCCAGTGCCGAGGCGGATCTCGCCCTCACGCGCACCCTGGCCGAAGGCCAGATTCAGCGTTCTGATGCTGTCCTCGGCACGTCTCGCAGTCAGTTAGCCGAAGCTGAAAAGGTGGCCAAACTCGAAGAACAGCGCACCTTAGCGAATCTGCGGGAGAAAGAGGCGGGCGTCGAGGAAGCGCGAGCCCGGCTCACCGGGGCGAAGGCCGCGCTCGACAAGGCCATCGCTGATCGGGACCGCGCCAAACAGCTGGCCAGCGACGGCATTGTGGCGGCGGAACGGCTCGACCAGGCCGTAGCGGCCTATGATAGCGCTGTAGCGCAGCAGCAATCAGCGCAGGAGACGCTCAACCGCGCCCTGGCCCTGGTCCAGATGGCCCAGGCGGAGGGCCGACGCGTCCAGCTCAGCCTTAATCAGGTGCAGACGCAACAAAACAAGGTACGCGAATCACAGGTGTTAAAAGAACTCGCTATCGCTGAACGCCAGCGCTTCAAGATGAAGGAAGACATCGTCAACAACCTGCGGGCCAAAGTCAAAGAAGTCGAGGCGCAATTATCCTTCGCACGCCTGCGTCTGGCTGAGACGACGATTCCCAGCCCCATCGACGGGGTGGTAAGCCAGACCATTGCTGACGCGGGCGAGCGCGTGCAGCCCGGGCAGCCCATTGTGGTGGTCAATGACCCGCGGGATGTGTGGATCAGCGCCAATATTGAGGAGACGCACATTCGCAAGGTGCGTGATGGACAACCCGTCACGATCACGGTTGATGCGTATCCGCACCAGACATTTCATGGCAAAGTGATCCAACTCGGTGCTGCCACACGTTCCGGAGTTTGCCTTGATTCCCGCCGGCAGTGCCTCAGCCCACTTCATCAAGGTAACCCAGCGCATCCCAGTGCGTATCGCCGTTGAGAATCCCGACGGCCTGTTGAAACCGGGGATGATGGTCGAGGTGGGCATCCGGGTGCAGTGAGCGTATCAGTAGCGGCGATGCCAATGCTCACGCTCCCAGTGCCGGGCTCGAAATGCCAGTGCGGCCCGCGTGGCCCCCGATACTCGACCCACCGATCAGGCACCCAATAATATCCTCGACGCACTGGCGCCCAATGCCCTGCCACCCAGACGTATCGACCGCCTTCCCAGGCCCAATAGCCTGGTGCCCAGACGTAGCCGGGGCGTGGCACGGGGACCACTTCGACTTGGGGCGGTGGCGGAGCAATTTCGATGTTCAAATTGAGATTGACCCTGGCGACAGCCGGTGTGCTCAACGCCGCCAGAGTACACAGTGCAATGATATGCGCTTGAACATCAGCAAGCCCTCACTTGGCTGTGAGTTGATCATGTTTGTCTTCTATAACACTACCCCACAGCGTCAAGAGTCGAGCAACTCCACGGGTCCACACTACAAAAAGCGTTTGCGCCTTTACCACGGCGAGTATGCTACCGTACTACCCTCCTCTTTCCCCTGGTAATGGCCTGGCGACGTAGTCGCCACAGATGAGAGTGCATACATGACCAACCAAGATATCATTGCCCAGGCTGACCAAGTCATTATCAAGACTTATGGGCGATATCCAGTCGCCTTCGTTCGCGGTCAGGGGTCGACCGTATGGGATGCCGATGGGAAATCTTACACTGGATTTTCTCAGCGGTCTGGCCGTCTGTGTGCTCGGGCATTGCCATCCACGGGTGGTCGAGGCTATCACCAAGCAGGCGCAGACGCTGTTACACGTCTCGAACTTTTACCACAACTGTGCCCCAAACAGAAGTGGCCACCTTTCTCTCCGAACACGCCTTCGAGGGTAAAGTGTTTTCTGTAATAGCGGGGCTGAGGCCAATGAGGCAGCGTTAAAGATTGCCCGCGAAGTACAGCCATGACCGCCATGATGAGAGCCGTACCGACATCATTACCACCACCAATTCTTTCCACGGCCGTACGCTTGGCACCGTCGCTGCCACTGGGCAGGAGAAAGTGCGGAAAGGCTTTTGAGCCCGTCCTGCCAGGCTTTACGTATGTGCCGTACGGTGACCTGGGGGCGATGGAACAAGCCATGACGGAGCACACCTGTGCCGTGCTGGTCGAGCCGATCCAGGGCGAGGGCGGGATTGTGATTCCTCCTGATGGCTACCTGGAAGGCTTGCGCCACATGTGCGACCAACGCGATGTGGTGCTCAGTGTTCGACGAAGTGCAGAGCCGGCATTGGTCATACGGGGCACTACTTCGGCTACCAGCACGAAGGCGTCGCCCCGGACGTCATGACTCTGGCCAAGGGGTTTAGCGGGCGGCTTACCTATTGGGGTGATGATGGCCAGGCCATATCGCTGAAGCGTTGGGCCCTGGCACGCACGGTTCGACGTTTGGTGGCAATCCGGTCTCGTGCAGCGCTGCCCTGGCGGTCTTGCGGACGATTGAGGACGAGCACATCCTGCAGCACGTGCAAGAGGTTGGAGCTACACTTTGTCGAAGGGCTCAGGCGTTTACAGAAAAAATACACCTTTATCACGGACGTGCGTGGTCGCGGGCTGATGGTGGCAGCGGAATTGGACCGACCGGCGGGCATATGGTTAGGTGAAAGCCTATGGAACAGGGCTATCTGATCAATGTACCGTCGATCGTGTGCTGCGCTTCTTGCCGCCGCTCATTATTACGCAGCAGGAAGTGGATGGGCTGCTGGCCACGTTAGATACCATCTTTGCAGAGGAATAACATCATGAAACGGGACTTGCTGACGCTTGCAGATGTGACGCCTGGATGAAATCAGGCAGATGCTTAACCCTGGCGCTGGAGCTGAAACAGCGCCACGAAGCACGGCGAGTCACGTCCCTGCTCGTGGGCAAGTCGCTGGTGCTCCTCTTCAGTAAACCCTCCCTACGCACGCGGGCTTCTTCGAGGTGGGTATGCACCAGCTCGGTGGTCATACCAGGCTACTTTGAGGACCCGGGTATCGTGCATGGGCCTGCGTGAGCCTTTCAGCAGACCTCGGGCGTGTCCTATCGCGCTACTACGATGCCATTGCCATTCGTACATTTGCCCATGAGTCTGTCGTAGAACTCGCCCAGGCAGCCACTATCCCGGTCATCAATGCGCTCACCGATATGCTTCCATCCTTGCCAGATTCTGGCTGCCTTGCAGACGCTGCGAGGCACTTTGGCGACGCTGAAGGGCGACGTATTGCCTATGTTGGTGACGGCAATAATGTGCGCCCACTCCTGGTTACTCGGCGCCGCGCAGATGGGGCTCACCTTGACTATCGCCTGCCCACGGGCGTACCAGCCTGGATGTCACGGTCGTACGACGGGCGCGGGCGATTGCCGAAACTACTGGGGCGGTCCTCGACATTGTGGAAGACCCTAAGCAAGGCGTGAAGGGAGCAGACGCCATCTCACACCGGATGTCTGGGCCAGTATGGGGCAGGAGCAGGAAGCCGCGCTACGGCAAGAGGTCTTTCGCCACGTATCAAATCAATGCGGCATTACTGGCCGAGGCGCCGAGTCATGCGGTGGTGATGCACTGCCTCCCAGCACCATCGTGGTGAGGAAATCACTGAGGACGTCTTCGAAAGCGAACGCTCGCTCGTGTTCGAGGAAGCCGAGAACCGCCTGCACGCGCAAAAGCGTTGCTGGTCTTTACCATGATTGGTCTCTGAAAGGGAACAAGTCCGTGAACGTCGCGCCCAAGCAGATTGTGCTGGCCTATTCGGGGGGTCTTGATACTGCCGTGATCATGCGCTGGCTTATCGAAACCTACCACTGTCCGGTGGTGGCGTTTGTAGCCAATGTCGGTCAACAAGAAGACCTCGGAAGCCATCGCACAAAAAAGCGCAACAAACTGGGGCATCGCAGGTGTGCGTGGAAGACGTGCGCGAGACGTTTGCACGCGACTTCGTGTTCCTGCCCTGCGCGCCCACGCTGTGTACGAGGGGACGTACTTGCTCGGCACGCCCTGGCGCGGCCACTGATTGCCAAGACCCAGGTCGAGATAGCCCGACGGGTCGGCGCTGATACCGTCTCGCACGGTGCCACGGGCAAAGGCAACTGACCAGGTCCGTTTTGAATTGACGTATCAGGCCCTGGCACCCCATCTCTGCACACCATTGCGCCGGTGGCGTGAGTGGGATTTGAATTCACGCGAATCGCTCATGCGATGCAGTGGGCAGTATGGCATCCCAGTCCCGACGCACACCCGCCAAGCCCTATAGCACTGATCGTAACCTCTTACATAACAGCTATGAAGGGGGTATTCTGGAGGATCCGTGGCAGGAACCTCCAGAGGGGATATGTTCTTGATCACCGTCTCGCCCGAACAGGCCCCGGACCGTCCAACCTATGTGGAGATTGACTTTGTGTCGCGGTGTCCCGGTCGCTATCGATGGCACCGCCTACAGTCCAGCCGCACTGTTACGGAGACCCTGAACCGTCTCGCTGGTGAGAATGGGGTTGGCCGGGTGGATATGGTGGAGAACCGCTTCGTCGGCATGAAGTCCGCGGCGTGTATGAGACCCCGGCGGGACCGCGCTGGCACATTGCGCATCGGGCTCTCGAATCCATCACCCTGGACCGCGAGGTCATGCACATCCGCGACGTCTCAGCCTGCGCCAATGCGCTCCAGCTCGTCTACAACGGTTTTTGGTTCTCCCCAGAGCGTACTATGCTGCAAGCCGCCATTGATGAGGCGCAGCGCGATGTCACGAGGACTGTCCGGGTCAAACTCTACAAGGGAATTGTCTCGTGGTGGGCCGCAAATCGGCGCGCGGTCGCTGTATCGCAATGACTGTGTCACCTTCGAGGTTGATCAGGTCTACAATCAGCACGACGCCGAGGGGTTCATTCGTCTGAATGGACTGCGCCTGAAGATCCGCTCTGCGCGATCGAGTGCGGCAACGTTTAAGAAGCACGGTTTGCGACGCGCGCCACTCAGAGCGAAGGTGCCAGCCTGCACGCGGCGGCCAAGCGTGTGCCAGTAGACCAGGATAGGGCTGGCGATAAAGACCGTCGAATACGTTCCCCGACAGCATCCCAACCAGAAGCGCAAAAGCAAACCGTGCCAGCACCTCACCGCCCAGGAGATAGAGGGCCAGCAAGACGAGGATGGTGTGCCCTGAGATGAGCGCAGGTGCGACTCAGGTCTGTTAATGCTATTGTTGACAATCACTGGGAAAGTGTCACGTCGCGCAGCCGCCACGCATATTTTCCCGAATGCGGTCAAAGACGACGATCGTATCAGTAGAGGAATACCCCGTAACGCCGTCAGAAGCGCCGCCAGGATTTGCAGATCAAATTCGACGTTGAACAACTGACAGAGAAGCCATAACGGTCGATAAGCAGTCGTGATAAATGGCCACGATAGCCGCCAAGGCGAAGCGTAATTGTAACATCAGGTTCAAGGCAGTTGAGACCACCAGGGCGACCACGATCAAGATCGCCGGAGAGAACACCAGGCAGCAACTGCGTAATGCCATTAGGTGATCGCCACCACGAGGACAGCTGCCATACTGAGCGAGACGAGCAATTTGCCTTCAAAGCGCCAAGAAATGTACGCCACTGTGAACAAGGTGGCATAGAAGAGGGCGAACAGGGCTTGCCGGCGCAAGTCAGCGCTGGCCTGTGCCCCAACCACTTCCACCCGGCGGAGTTCGATGGTCTGATCCTTCAAACGCTCTTGAAACGCTTCGCTGCACTTGCTTACCGATGTCCTGCCCTTGCGCCCGGGTGCTGCGCCACACGGATGAGCACTTCGCGCTCATCACCGTAATGCTGCACGATGCCCTTGCCCAGGCCTATCGTGTCCAGGGCTTCGCGCACTCCTCGCAGGTCTGCCGGCTGGCTGAAGCGCAGTTGTAACAACGTACCACCGCTAAAAATCGATCCCCTCATTCAAACCGCCATGGACGATAATAGAACCAATACCAAGGAGAATGATCAGCAGCGATAGGGTGATACAAAACTTCGCCTTCCCAACGAAATCAATGTTCAGCCCGCGAGGAATCAATTCCAACATGGTTGCTGCACCTGCCTAGATACTTAAGGCCGTCACACGTCGGAGACGAAAGACCGTCTCGAACATGACTCGACTCACAAAAATAGCCGTAAACATACTGACCGCAATACCGAATCGTCAGCGTCACGGCAAAGCCTTTGGACTGGCCCCGCGCCAAATTGAAAGAGCACCACCGCCGCCACGATAGTGGTGACATTGGCGTCAAGAATCGCCGAGAAAGCCCGATCAAATCCCGCGTCCACCGCGGCGCGTGGTGATTTTCCCGTCCGCAGTTCTTCCCGCACGCGCTCGAAGATGAGCACATTCGCGTCGACCGCCATCCCCAGGGTGAGAATGATGCCGTGGCAATACCAGGAAGAGTCAACGTTGCGCCCAGACCGGGAAGCGCCAGTACCCCCATAAGTGATGACAAAATTCAGTGCCAGTGCCACGGTGGCGATTAAGCCTGAAAAGCGGTAGTACACCAGCATGAACACCACCACCAGGATGCTTCCGAGCACCGCTGACCGTATCCCTTGGGCAATCGAGTCACTGCCCAACGACGGTCCCAACGGCGCGGTTTTCCACGACGGTGACCGGGGCTGGGAGAGCGCCCTCACGCAAGACAATCGCACAGGTCACGGGCTTCCTCTGGGGTGAAACTCCCGGTAATACGCGCTTCGCCGCCAGGGATGGGCTCTTGATTACCGGGGCTGAGAGAAAATGACATCGTCCAGCACGATGGCCAGGCTTTGCCAACGTTCTCACGCGTGAGACGCCTCGAAGATTCTCTTGCCGCGGTTGTCGAGACGCATGAGCACGTAGTACTGCCCGTTGAGCTGATCTGGGACAGCACGGCGTCAGCCAGCATGTCACCAGTCTACCTGGCGCGTCGCTCCGACAAAATATCCCCCCACCTCGACGAACTGCCCGGTCCTGGGATCCTTCTTTTCAGGGGCAGGAATCTGCGTACCAGGAGGTGGGTGGCAACGGGCGCGTTCTGGCCGGGAATGGACTACCTTGAGTTCCAATTGCGCCGTCTTGCCGATCAAATCGATGGCCCGTTGCGTGTCTTGTCAGACCCGGCAGTTGCATGACAATACGCTGTGTGCCCTCGCTACTGATGGTGGGTTCGCTGACCCCAAACGCATCAATACGATTGCGAATTTTTCGAGGGCTTGATCCACCGAACTGTTTGCACGTAAAGCTGCAGCTCTGCGGGCTGACAGGTCATACAGCCATACCTCTCGACGATGCCTGCCGCACCTCTCCAGAGGGGTCCTGGTTCCGGCACCACCTCTGCAACCGCCCTCTCTCAGGTTCGGCTTGTTAAACACCATACGCACGCCCCTGGCAGGCCGTATGGCTCAACGGCTACAACCCCGAGCCCTCTGGCGACCAAGTCCCGGCGCAGCGCGTCGACGCGGCGTTCGAGAACGCGTTCGATCCCTTTGTCCACCTGCACTTTATGACAAGATGGAGCCCGCCCCTGGCAGGTCCTGGCCCAGATGAATTTTTCGCGTGGTGGCACTGCCAGTACGACGCTGGCAACAACCACTCGCTATAATAACGCCAATCTTGAGCAAAAGATCCCGACCCACGCCATCTCCTTTACCTCAGGAGGCTACTCTGTCTCTATTCGATCCACGTAATCGCGGCTCATCCACATCCTGATGCCACGTGCTCACCTCGATGCGCACGCGTTTCTCTTCCACTTTGTCGATCACAGCCTCGATGCCGCCGCGCGTGACAATGCTGTCGCCTTTTTTTCAGATTAGCGAGCATCTGTTGCATGTCCTTGCGTTGTTTCTGTTGTGGCCGAAAGATCATGAAGTAAAAGATAGCAATCAGGGGCAGGAACAAAAACGGAGTTAAACAACTCACCTATGCCTCGCCACTCCCTGTGACCCCGCCGCATACGCAATGTCCATCCACACAGCCTTGCACCTCCATACAAAGATCAAATAGAAGGCAGACTATAGCACTGTCCCCCAGAAAAGGCACGGTCAAAATCCCCGCCACCCGCCTCCCCTGGCCCTGGTTGACAACCGGGTGTGCCTTGCTACCGTCCCTGTGATTCGTCGCGTCTTTCACCGTGAGTGCAGGTGGCATGCAACATCCTTCGCTGGCTCGCCAACTCCAGGTGATGTGGTTGCTCCTCGGCATCCTCTGGGCTGGGCACGCGCCCATGCCAGCCCAGGCCCAACAGGGCACAGCGACGGACACGCCGGTGTACGATTTTGGTCTCCATCTGTTCCAGCTTGGGATTACTACCGTGCCATCACGGAGTTCAAACGTTTTTCTCTGCTCTTTCCGCGGCATGAGCGCCAACCCTGCCGCAGAACTTTTGATTGGGCTCGCGTTGCAGGAAGATCAACGCCTACGATGATGCTTTCACCCATTTCCAGCGCTGGCAGTCTGGTCGACGACCCCACGGACGCGACACGCGTTGCGGCCTTTAAGCTCGGCGAGCTGCGCTTCCAGCAGGGACAATACCGCCAAGCCATTGTGCTATTTCCAGGGCTTTCTCGACACCTATCCTGATGGTCCCCCTGGTGTCACACACGCAAGTATATGCTGGGGCTGTCCTGGGCTCTCGATGGTCAGCTCTCCGAGGCGCAGCAGGTCTTCGCGACCTTGCCGGTCAGCGTGATCCCCTGGCGCAGCAGTGCCCTGGCTCTTGCAGGACGAGTTGCGTCTGGCTCCATCACCGCAGCTCAAAGTCTCCGCAGGTTGCTGGTATCTCTCTGGTATTCTCCCTGGAGCCGGGCATCTCTATGCGGTTGGAAACCGTTGCAGGCGTTGACGGCCTTTGTCCTCAATGGCGTCTTCCTCGCTGGCGCGGCCTATGCGTTCCATGAAAAGCTCGAAGCCACTGGGGCGATCTTGCTGTTCTTTGAAACAGGCTGGTATCTGGGGGCATCAATAGCGCCATGGATGCGGCACGCGACGCTAACCGACAGCAGCAGAAGGCTTTCACGGACCACCTGACGGGCGACGTATGCACCGCCTGTGCTGACGTTCCGGACGCTTACAGGCGCCGGGGCTTGGATTGCGGCTGAGGTTTTGAGAGTGCGGGATATGGTAGATGAGGCGAGAGAAGTTAAAACTCGGGCAGGGTGAAGTCAGCGAGCGTGCCGTCGCGTACTGGCCTTGGCGTATCTGGGCCATCAGGCGGAGGTAGTAGGTCACATTGTGCAGAGTATTGAGGTGTAATCCCAGGATTTCGCCGGCAATAAACAGATGGCGCAGGTACGCCCGGGAGTGATGCTGGCAGGTGTAACAGTCACAGGGCAGCATCAGGGGACGTTCATCGGTGCGATACTGCGCGTTCTTGATCACCACACGCCCTGTCGAGGTAAACAAAAAGCCGTTACGGGCGTTGCGTGGGGAGGACGCAGTCGAACATGTCGACCCCAGCGCGCACGCACTGCCAGCAAGTCATGCGGTTTGCCAACCCCCATGAGATAGCGCGGCTGGTGCGCCTGGCAGTTGGGTAGCAGTATGTGCGCACGAGATCATACATGACGTCCCGTGGTTCACCGACGCCCAGGCCACCCTATGGCATAGCCATCGAAGCCACCCTCGACCAGTGCCTGTACACACCTATCTCGCAGTTGTTTATAGGTGCTGCCCTTGGACAATGCTAAAGAGTCCCCCAAGACGGTCCCGCCCTGCCTCCTGGGACCGTCTGGCCCAGCGACAGGTCATCTCCATGGACAAGCGTGCGGTATCATACGTCGCGCGGATAGGGCAGTGCACTCGTCCAGGACCATCATGATATCTGACCCCAACGCCATCTGGATCTCTACGGCACGCTCTGGAGTAATCATGTGCCGTGCACCGTCCAGATGGGACTGGAAGTCGCACGCCTTCCTCACTCACGCGCGCCAAGGTCCCGAGACTGAACACTTGAAAACCCCGCTGTCCGGTGAGAATGGGGGATGGCCAACCCATGAAGGTATGCAGGCCGCCAAAGCTGCGTGATGAGGTCTTGGCCAGGGCGGAGGAAGAGGTGATAGGAGTTGCACAGGGATGATACCGCCCCACAGGCCAGCAGGTCGCTCGTGCGCAGCGTCTTGACCGTGGCCTGGGTGCCAATCGGCATAAACACCGGCGTGTCGAAGGTCCCATGCGGGGGTGTGCAGCCGTCCCAGGCGTGCCTGGCTGTGCGCATCGGTGTGGAGGAGTTCGAAGGTCAGTGGCATACCTGGGTTCCCTGCCACGGTGGGGGACATAGGCCGGCTAGCGGTCATCAAAAACCGCTCTCCGCAAGATTTTCGAAACGCGTGAATTCCCACCGCGGAAGGCGAGGCGTACGACACCCGTTGGGCCGTTCCGCTGTTTGGCGATGTTAATTTCGGCGACGCCCTTCTCGGTGCTATCCTCTGGGTTATAGATTTCATCCCGATAGATCAGGCCCGACCAACGTCTGCATCTTGTTCAATGGCCCCGGATTCGCGCAGATCGGACAGTTGCGGTTTCGGCGGCTTGCGTTGCTCCACCGCCCGGCTCAGCTGCGACAGCGCAATCACTGGGACGATTGAGCTCTTTGGCCAGGGCTTTGAGGAACGGGTAATGCTCGGAAATTTCCCGCTGGCGGCTCTCCGCATCCGCCGCGTATTTGCATGAGCTGCAGATAGTCCACAATGATAGCGGGCCAGGTCCCCAATTCCACCTGCAAGCGCCGCGCTTTCGCACGGATATCCAGATGCCGACTGCTGCTGGCGTATCAGTCAGTATAAATAGGCGCGTCCGGAACGCCACCGCCGCGTTCGTCAACAGTCGGCCAGTCATCATCGACCGAGAAAGCCGGTGCGGGCTTCGCAGGAATCGACTCGTGCTTCGGGAGCAGAGAAAACGGACGACGAGCTGCTCCTTGGACATCTCGAGGCTAAAAATCGCCACGGGCCGATGCACACGCACGCCAACGTGCTCGGCTAATATTGGAGACCCAACGCCGTCTTCCCCACACCGGGACGCGCCGGCAATGATGATCAGGTCCGACGGCTGCAGACCGCGCTGTTGCGGCGATCCAAATCCGTAAAGCCTGTCGGGATACCGGTGACGAGTTCCCTTGCGCTCGTAGAGCTGTTCAAGACGCCTGGAAACTCCCCTTGCAGGATGCGCATTGATATGCACGAAGCCGGCGGTCGTTTTGCGCTGGCCGATCTCAAAGATGGCCTGCTCAGCCCCGGTCGAGGAGCGCATCAGCGTCTTCGGCGTCCTCATCAACTCTCCGTGACGATCATGGTCGCGCGGTCTGAATGGAGGGCGCGCAGCACCGCTTTTCCCGCACCACCTGCGCATGGTGCAAGACATGCGCACGCGGTCGGCACCATCCTCGACCAGCTCGGCGAGATAGGCGCCGCCGCCAGCCGATTCAAAGCGCCCCTTCTTGCGCAGCCGTTCAGTCACCGTCAGGACATCAATCGGCACATTGTCCTGGAACAGGTCGACCATCGTCTGGAGAAGATCCAGCGGTGGGCATCCTGGATAAAAGTCACGTTCATGCAAAATCTCCAGGACCCGCACGAGCGCGTGATTATCCACGTAAAATAGCCCCAGGACACTACTGCTCCATCTCCACACTCTGGGGCGGGAGTTTCTGGAGCAGAATCGAGCTGCCCATCCACGGCAGCACCTCCGCATTATTCAGCGGTCACAGTCACCTTCAGCAGCGTCGAGGTCTCGCTGGCAAGCGCACGGGCACTGTAAAGTCACCGACACTCTCTGATCGGCTGGCGTCGAGCTGGATATTGCGGCGGTCAACCTCAAAGCCGGACTCCTTAAGGTGCCTCGAGCAATATCCATACCTGGTGACCGAGCCAAACAATTTGCCCTTCCTCGCCAGCTTTACGCACAAAACGACACGGCACACCGCCTGCAACTGTTCCGCCAGCGTATTGGGCGTCCTTGCCGTACGCGCAGAATGCGGTGTTCCACGCAGCGTGCTGTTCGTGCTCCAGTTGACGCTTATTTCTGGCCGTCGCCGCCACGGCCAAAGCCACGTGGATGAGAAAATTGCGGCCATACCCATCCGCCACATCGACAATGTCACCAACGTCTCCACCACATGCTCCCACTCTCGCGCATCAAAATGACTTTCATCGCCTATCTCCCTTAGAGGACTGCTCTGTTGGCAGAGCGTGCTTGGTCGTGCCTATCATGCCTGTCCGCTTTTAGGGCAGCAGAGATGGTGGCGCTGGCGGCGAAAATCGACCCAGAGGTCAAACAGGCCGGCGGCCGTGCGCACGATCACACAGAGAGGTCCAGCAATGAGGAAGACCACGGCTAGCATGAGACACTGCACACCCAGAGGAAACGGCAGCCGTCGTCCCCAAAACAGCACAATCGCCGGGCCCTGTCAAGAGATAGATCGCCAGCGTCACGAGCAAGAACGTTCAAACCAATGGTACTCACCAGGTCAATCGGTACGAGCAACGCCGCCCCACTCACTAAAAACACCCACACCAGATAATCTGAGGCCCGCCAGCATGTCAGGTCGTCTGGATCGAGTGTCAGCGGTGGGTTGGCTGCGCTGGCAGTAGCGCCGCACTAAGATATAGTTGAGCAGATTCGCAGAACAAATGGCCAATCACCACCAGACGGCTGGCAACACCGCAAACACTGAGCTGTGGCAACGCCTCCACCAGGGCCGTCAGTTGTTCATCCTCGCCTTCCCTGGAGATCTGCTCCACCGCTCGCACATACTCCTGGGACACGTAGAGACGACCTTATCAAAGTAGTGCGTCACGAGTTCTGGCGTGGGCGATTGGACGAACGTGCCGTATACCGGCCAGGAGCGAGAGCCCCCCACACCAGAACGACACCATGAGGCTTCCCGCCAGCGTCCGTGAGATGGACCAGCCACGTCGCATAGCGCCTGAGGTCGCCAACACCACCAGACCACATTGGCCCAGGAACAAGAGCGACTGCCACCGGCCTCCCAGCAGCATGCAGCCCACCCTCCAGGCCTATGAGACTCATGGCATAGCGCCATGGATACTTCATCAGCCAGCACGACCAACGGAAACGGTGCAAAGAGCGGTCAGGAGCCCACCGCCCATGGGGACAAACACGCTGGCAACAGCGTCAAGGCACACGACAGGAGCGCCAGATAGAGCACCTCTGGATTGCCGACGACTGCTTTCATGGTCCTACTCTTTGCGGAGCCCCAGTGCCATGCACCACACCCATGGGTCATTCAACGGTAAACGGCATCAAAGCGAGGTGTCGTGCCCGCTTGATTGCTACCGTCAGCTGACGTTGATGGCCAGCACAGTTTCCTGAGATACGGCGCGGAATAATCTTGCCCCGCTCCGTGACCAGGTTCCGCAGGCGCCGCACATCTTTGTAGTCGATGAGGGTCAGTTTATCCGCGCAGAATCGACAGATCTTCTGCGCAGAAAGCGCCGGCGTTTACGCGCCGCCGCTTTCTTTCTCGAAGACATCATTGCCATATATCCCACTCTCCTTCCACGTACCAAGTCCTATCAGGTATTCCCAGGACCGTTAGAAAGGAATATCATCGTCCTCAAGAGGCGGGGCGAAATCCATCTCCTCCCCTGCCCGTGAGGGTCCTGGACGGCGTGCGCTCCATGCTTGGCCCTGCACTCGTGCGCTCCATGCTTGGTCCCGCACTCCATGCGCTCCGTGCCCTCTTCACGCCCCCGCGGCATAAATTGGATCCGTTCGGCAATGACCTCGTGCTTGCTCCGCTTCTGGCCGTCCTGGGCCCTCCCAACTGCGCCATTGCAGGCGGCCTTCAACGAGTGCCTGACCGGCCTTTACTCGAGGTATTCACTGGCCGTTTCAGCCTCGACGACCGAAGGCAACAATATCCACAAAGCAGACCTCTTCCTTGCGCTCGTCGCCTTGTCCGGCGCGTGCGTGTTCACTGCCAGACCAAATCTGGCCACCGGGGTGCCATTGGGCGCATAGCGCAATTCGGGATCGCGCGTGAGATTGCCGAGTAAGATCACTTTGTTGAGGCTTGCCATACTCCTAGCCTTCTCGCCAGTACTCTCGCGATGGTTACTCGCTGTCGTCGTCCATTGCCTTCATCCTCTGTCACAGTGACAGCGGAATCGAATCGTCGGGGATTACCGTCAAAGCGACCGTCGTCCATGGGACCACGCCGTGGGTAGCGCCCTTCACCGCGCCCCTGGAAAGACTCGCCACGTCGTCCCCACGACGACGGTCATCACGGTCCTCCTCACGCCCGTCATCGTCAGGCACACGCGTGAAGCCCGTCAGATGTTCCTCTTTATCAAAACGCACGGTGAGATAGCGCAGCACACGCTCACTGAGGCGATACATCCGCTCCAGTTCAGGGAGAGGTTCGGGGGTCGCACGAAAGTGGATGAGTGTGTAATAGCCATAGCGCTGCTTCCGCATGACATACGCCAGACGCCGTTTGCCACCGCGATCCATGCGGATAATCTCAGCGCCTTTGCTTTCCAGGAGTTGGACGATACTTTGAATGTTGGCCTCAACGTCCTCTTCGGTCAGCTCCGGATTCAGGACAAAAACCGTTTCGTAGAGATGCTTTGTTACGTTCACCAAGGCTCCTTTTGGCTTATAGCCCGCCACAGCGAGCAAGGAGAAATCACCACACGGCGCCGCCTACGCTTAGTACGGCTGTCCCGGCGCCTTGAGCAGGGTCTCAACCCAGGTGACAGCCTGCGCGATCATCATCTCACGGGCCTCCGCTTCCTGTGCCGAAAAGGGCGACAGGACGTAGTCAACGACCTCGTCTTTCCGTGCTGGTTTGCCAATGCCCATACGAATACGTATGAAGGCGTCACTATCGAGCCACTGCAATAATCGAGCGGATCCCTGCGTCCCGCGTCTCCTCCCTGGCGCTTAAGCTTGATTTTGCCGACGGGGAGATCAATATCATCATGCACGACGATCAAGCATCTCTCCCTGGCGCAGATAGCGCCAGCGCCAGAGGTGCCACACTCTGTCCACTGGCATTCATATAGGTCTGCGGCTTGACGCACAGCACCAGACGTCCGGCCGATCTGCCCTGTGCCGCAGAGCGCCTCGGCCTCCGCGCTGTCGTATCGCAATACGGTAACGCTTCAGCAAGGGCATCAACAACGTCAAAACCCAGATTGTGCCGTGTATGGCGATAGCGCTGTCCAGGGTTGCCCAACCCCACGATTACATCCACACGTTCACCGTCGATCTCTGTGCACTGCAACTGCACCACTCACAGAACGCCAGGCGCTCTGCGCTGACCAGAAGCTTAGAGGCTTCTTCGGCCTCAGCACTGCTCGCTGCTGGGGCCTGCTCGACCTGGACATGCGCCGTCACGATGACCTCCTCAGCATCAGCGAGCAGCGTGACACCTGGAGGCAAGACTCAGCGCGCCGGCTTTGAATGTCGCCCCTGGGTGGATATCGCGCCAGATCGACCGCAATCTCATCAGGAATATCACCCGGCAGGCAGGCGACCTCCACCTCACGCCAGAGATGCGTCAACACCGCATTGCGCGCTCTGGAGCAGGTTGTGGGGCTCATTGATGAAAGTCAGAGGCACCGTGACCGTGATCGTTTTGTTCATATCCAGGCGATAAAAATCCGCGTGCAGCAAGGCGCGGCTGACGGGGTCGAATCTGCACCTCACGCAGGATGGCCTGACAGCTCTCTGGAGTATCGCCTTCGATCACTAAAGTCCAGAATGCGTATTCTCGCCAGCCTCAGATTGCTGAATGTGCACCAGGTCTTTCTCAGCCAGGGCAATGGCCAGCGTGGTCCCGTTCCCATACAGCTACCGCCGGCAACTGCCCGGCACGCCGCAGTCGGCGCGCCACCCCCTTGCCGGCCTGATCGACGCTTGTGCACCACAAGCTTCTGTAATCTCCATACGTCCCCTCGCTTCCAGCTAGTTGAAAGAGCGAACTCACCGAATCATCACAATGAATACGCCTGATCGCTTCCCCAGAAGAGGCGCCACCGACAAAACCTTGGATACGGTCCCACGCCTGGGCCTTCGCGCCCAGAGGAATCGTATCGGTGACCACGAGCTGTTCCAGGTCGGAAGCGCGTCAGGCGCTTCATGGCTGGCCCAGAGAGCACCGCATGGGTCGCGCCACGCATACACCCGCCGCGCCCCAGCACGGAGCAGCGCGGTCGTCGCTTCGACCAGCGTCCCCGCGGTATCGACCATATCATCAACCACGAGCACATCACGCCCAGTCGACATCGCCCACGATATGCATCACCTTAGCAACATTTTTCTTGTCGCGATCCCGACGCTTATCAATGATACCCAGCGACACGTCTAAGCGCTTGGCAAACGCCCCAGCCCGTTCCACGCCACCGGCATCCGGCGAGATCACACTCGAGACTGTGATAGGATTGGCGCTGAAAATAGTCGATCAGCACCGGTGCAGCAAACAGGTGATCCACCGGGAGGTTGAAATAGCCCTGTAATTGCCCGGCATGCAAATCAAGCGCTAAGACACGATTCACCCCCGCGGCCGTGATCAGATCTGCCACCAGTTTGGCCGTAATTGGTACCCGCGGCCTGTCCTTGCGATCCTGCCGACCATAGCCGAAATACGGCAGCACCGCTGTGATGCGCGCGGCGGAAGCCCGTCGACAGGCATCGGTCATAATCAGCAGCTCCATGAGGTGCTGATTCACAGGGTGGCAGGTCGGCTGCAGCAAGAACACGTCTTTACCACGGACATTCTCGCGAATCTGGACAAAAATCTCACCATCACTAAAATCGGACACATCAATGCAACCCAACTCGATATCCAGATACTGGCAGATCCCCCGTGCCAGTTGGGGATTCGCACGCCCGGTGAAGAGTCGCAAGTCCGTCATGATTGGTTACCTTGACGCACGCGAAGCGGTTTACGTCCCTGAAGCCGCCACACTGGGACAGAGAGGCTGGGGAGGGGCATAGAAGACTGGGGCGGGAGGATTCGAACCTCCGAATGCAGGTTCCAAAGACCTGTGTCTTACCGCTTGACGACGCCCCATCTATAAACAGCTATCGGGAAGCGCTGCAAAGGCGGCTTGGCAATGCCTGGATATCCATGACCACAGCGCCCAGCACTGGCCGGACTACATTAGGCTAGTTCTGAAGTGACTTTCTGCCAGCAACGGCATACCCATACACTCCCATCCTCTCTGCCGTACCGCAGAAGCGACCTCGTGCGCCACGTCCCACGATGGACAGAGAGCCTACACCGTTGGTCCGCTGCCAGACATACACACACCGCCTACCCCTGGCTGTATCAAGGCGCGCTTTGACATCGTGCACGACAGGAACAGTATCGCCAGACGACCGCTTCAAGATCGTTGAAGCACGCCACTTCTAAACCCTCAATATCCCCAGATTCAAGGCATTGTCCAAGGATGTTAGTATCCTTTGGAGAACGCTGTCAACTCAAATCTGAGTTGCTGGTAGACCCAGGCCGTGGACACGGCAATCGGGGGTTTGACCAGGACTAGATAAAATGTCCGGGGACACGCCACGGGTTCAAGCTCATCTACCACGCCCATACCCCATAGCCGCCACCGTCGGCGCTGAGAAACAACGGCACATCAGCCCCGAGGCGTGCCGCATACGGAGCGAGCTCCACTGACGAGAGACCCAACTGCCATAAGGTATTCAGGCCGAGAGGGTGGCCGCAGCGTCACTGCTGCCCCTCCCAATCCTGCCGCCACTGGGATGGTTTCTTCAAGGGCGAGATGGGCGCCTTGCCTTGGCACTGCTAGCAGGCTGTAAGCGCGACTGCCGCCCGATGCACGAGGTTCCGTGCATCGCTGGGCACCTCGGGATGCGTCATAGTGCACGACGATCTCCCGAGGCTGGACCGTCAGACGCACGGCATCGACGAGGGAATACGAGAAAGAGGGTAGAGATATCATGGTAACCATCAGGTCGGCGTCGATGCACAGCCAAACCGAGATTCACTTTGGCTGGGGCCTGACACAATCAGCATAGGCGGCTTTACCAGAGGCGCGGGAGCGTATCGGCTTCTGGTTCAGGGCAGATCCTCGAGCTTCACGCGTGTCGTACCCATAGGCACACGCATGCGAAAGAGGGCCGGGGTGACGCCAGCATTGAGCTGGACTTCTTTATACTGCCACACCACACGGCGCCCTACCTGGGGTTGGAGCAGAGTAATGCGATACGGCACCATGAACCCGTTGAAACGCTGAAACTCCTCATACCATATCTGGAGGACGAGCTGTCCCCCGAAGTCTTCCATCTCAAAACGGACGGGCTGGAGATCATAGGGCTCAAACCAGATCCGATATGACCTGAGGCTGGGAGGACACCTGTCCTTTCCAGAGGTACAGATTATCGCGCCGACCGATAGACGAATTCTCCTGTGGTTGGGAGGGTCGCAAGCGGAACATCCCCCGTCAGGACGTATTGCAAGGCCGTAGGCGTTACCGCGATGCCAAAGAGACGCAGCAGATTCTCAGCAGAAGCAGCGCCTGTCCAACAAGCGGCCCTCCTGAGGGGCGTAGAGAGCAGTTGTCGCGCGTCAGCAATCAAGAGAAACAGCGGTTGGCCCAGCGGGCCCAATCCCCTCCAAGCGTATGGCCTCAAAACGCTGCAACACGACCACAGCATCCTCCAGGGTAGCGTCACGCATCGAGGCCTCGTAGACTGCACGCTGCGCCAACCCTTTCAGGTTGTCCAGAGGTTTGGCGGCGTGCGGCCAAATGCTCCCACACTGGTTCCGCCCTGGAAAGCGGGGTTGGCTGGTGGAGGAAGACTCCTGCCAGGGATTCGAGATACTCATGACAGCCAGCGCACCATAGTAGCAGCGTGCCAAGACTAAGGGCGCCGCAGACCAGGCGCACCATGCAACGCTTCCTCCATCAGGGAACGCACCTCACGGAGTTTCTGCTCCACAGTAGGATTGTCGGGCTTTAAGGCCATCGATTTTTCCCACGCTTGGCGCGCTTCTGGGAGACGGCGCGAGATGAAAATACGCATCCCCAAGGTGGTCTTGCATGATGGGGTCGTCTGGGACTACAGCCACAGCCCGTTCGAGTTCAGACAGCGCCTTCTCATACCAGCCCTTTTTAAAAAGGCCCACCTAAGCTATCCAGAAAATACCCATTGTCGGGCTCAATGACCAACGCACGCTGAATCACCTCGATCGATTCGTCGAGTTGAATGCCACGTTCAGCGTACATGTATCCCAGGTAATTGAACGCACTGGCATGCTTGGGATCGAGGTCGATGGTGCGTTGCATCTGCGCCACAGAGGCCTCGAAATCTCCGAGCTTTTCATAGACCACTCCCAGGTTAAAATGGTAGGTAGCGTTGTTGTCGTCGAGCTCAACGGCTTTCCGCAAGCTGGCCGCAGCCTCGGCGTAAGTTTTGTTTTCAGATTGCGCCAACCCTAAATAAAAATGCGCGCCAGCGTGCCCTGGGTCCAGTTCTACCGCCCGACTCAGGGCGGTAAGAGCCTGCCGACATATTGCCCAAACGTTCGTAGACATGGCCGAGATGCAGATACAGTTCGAGCGATTGCGGCCGCACTGGCGATGGCACGCTGGATCTCCCGCAGCGCATCCTCAAAACGCTTCATCTCTTCATACGTCAGAGCCAGGTAATAGAGGACATCCGCATTGTTCGGCTCCACCACTTCGACAGCCTGAAAGGTTTCGGAGCGCTTTCTCCACCTCCCGCTGTTCGAGATAAATCAGGCCGAGGCGCAAGCGCAGACGGAGGTTCTGGGGTTCGAGCTGGCGTAACTGTTCATACGTGCTCAACGCCTCAGCCAGGTTATTTTGCTGCAGATAGACCTCTCAAGTCGATGACGTATCGCATGGTTGCGTGGATTCACCGCTAACACGCGGTTATACAGCTCGACCGCCTCGCCGTAGCGCTTCTGCACCTCATACACCGTTCCCAGGACGCTTAAGGCACGCTCAAACTGCGGCTGCTGCGCTATCGCACGTTTCAGCAAGCTCTTCAGCCTGCTCATAGTCGCCCTTTTCGGCATACAAACGCCCAAGTTCATAGAGCCCACGGAGCGACGTGGGCTGGACCCGCAACAACTCCTGGAAGACCGTGATGGCGTCTGCCTGCTGGCCCACGGCCAGACTGCAAGCATACCCAGATACATATAGCCTTCTTCATCAAGTGGCTCCAGCTCGATGGCTTTCCGGAAGGCCGCCTGCGCCTCCTCCTTATGTTGCAAATTGGCGTGAATCTGGCCAAGCACAAGGTACGCTGCCGGCTGATAGTTCGGATCCAGACGCAGCGCTTTTTGGCATGATTGCAAGGCTGCTGGCATGTCGCCGCGGCGCATCTGCAGGCGAGCTAACTCCGTGTGCAGAAAGACCGTCTCCGGTTGGACTTGGAAGCGCCTCACGGAGTTCGGTGATCGCCCCATCAAGCTGATTCTCCTCTGTACTGCCCCGCAGGAGGCGTAGCTCCGCATAAAATGATAGTACGCCTCACCACGCCGCAGAATATCTTCAGGCCCCAGGACCTCTGTCTCACCACTGGTTACCATATCATCAACCGCGGCAGCGCGCGGCATATAGTGCCGCCGCACAGCTGCTACAGCAGCAGAAAACTCACACTGCCAAGCCATAATCCCAGGCGGGACCACACTCTACCTCTCATGGCCAACGAACCTGTGCATATATTCATACCCCTTACCTTCTCGCTTGCCATCCCCGCTGCCAGGCTCTGCCTGACCGCCTCGCGCAGATCAGGATCAGCGATGCTGGCTGTGCCTTCCTGCATCTGCTGTTCTTCCACCGCGGTGAGTGGTAGGGGCTCCAGGTCTTCCTCAGGAGGGGAGAGAACCGGCTGTCGGGAAGAAGACATCGCCAACGTAAGAGTGGAGCTTGGTAATTGGCACATCGCCAAGGACGCTCCGGATATTCTCCAGCAACTGTGCTTGGTAAAGGTGATTTGCTTGCAGCCAGATCGCGTCGCTCACGGTGACAAACAAGACACGTCCACGGATGCTTTCAGGCTGCGTCACAGCCGTGAGCTGCGGCCCAGCGATGGTGCACCAGTGTTCGGACAATCCGTCCGAGGAGCACCAGATGGCCCAAACCGCGCTGACGCAGCGCCTGCGCTAAGACAGGGGCAATCGACTGTAAGGCATCCGCATTAGAGGGTTGAAGATCCATCGCCTGTCCCCTGCGTAGCGTGCTTGCATGGGCATCACAGGGCTTGTTTCTACTCGGTTGTGAGGTATGATACAACAGTGACGCAATGGCACTCATCACTTCTTGCATAATGGCCACCGCGCGTCTCTCTTGGTGTCCGGAAGGGCATAATAGAGCTGTAAATCTACAGGTTTTCCGTAGTGGACGCACACGGGAGCACGGCCACGGAAGAGCGCCTTGAGATGGGGCATGAATGCGCTCTGTCCCGATGATCGCAGCCGGAATCACCACCGGTCGCGCCGCATAGATGAGCTTCCCCACCGTACGCTTACCCATCGTGCAAGCGACCATCGCGACTGCGTGTCCCTCTGGAAACAACATCATCTTGTCTGTACGCATGTGGGCAATCATCCGACGCATCGCCTGCCTGTCATGCTGCCCACGCCGGACCGGGAAACACCCTAAGGAGGTGAGCAAACAGCCCATAAGGCGAGCAGCGGAACAGTTCGGCTTTGGCCGGTGCCCAGATAATCTCGCATGCCCTGTGTGACCAAGGACAGTGTAGGGGCAGGAGAAGCCGTATCAAACGCCGAGATATGGTTGCTCGACCAACACGACACCACCCTGGGAGGGGATGTGTTCACTCCCCTCGATCCGCACGTGACAACAGAGGCGGAAAAAGAGTTGAACTACTGTGTAGGCCAAGCGTAGCCAGAGGTATCCTACCCAGGGATGTTTGACCAAGGGATGCAGGGGTAAGGATGATTGCACAGTCAAATCGAGATAGAGTAATCAAAGACAGTCACACTTACGAGATGAAACCTGTCAACATGCTGATGAGTATAGCCTTCTCGGACAAGAGATGCAATCTAAAGGCGTGGCTTTCTACGCTCCCGAAGTTTCGACTGCACCATTGACTTTCTACATTCTGCGCTTACTATGAGGCGTGTAAAATTTGTCTCTCTTTCACACGCAATGGTATGCATCTCTACGCAATTATTCTCGCTGGTGGTAGTGGCACGCTTTGGCGCCACTGACCAGGCCCATCTCCCGAAGCAGTTCTTGGCGCGCAGGGCACGCAGTCGCTAGTTGTCAAGCGACCGCAGCCGGATTGCGCCGCTTATTCCTCCAAGTGATATCTACGTTAATCACCGCAGCCTATCTGCTGGCCCAGACGGTGTCTGCCAACTACCTGAGATGCCCGCGGCCAATATTCTTCGAGCCGCAGCCTCTCAGAGAGCATGCAGCCGCTGCTGCTGCCGAGGCTACGTCAGCCTTGTCGTATCTGATGATGTTGGATCCGCAGGCGATGAATCGGTGGTCTTGCCAGCGGATGCGCATGCCATTGCTGACCACACGGCGTTTTGTGAGAGTCTACAACAGGCCGCCTCGCTGTGGAGCACGCTAATCTGCTGATGACGCTTGGGGTGCAGCCACACGTTTCCCGCTACGGGCTATAGGCTACCATTCAAGTGGGCGACTCCTGGCGGTCCCACAGCCCTCTCGTCCGCCAGGCGACACGATTTACTGAGAAACCCCCGGCAGAGGTCGCTGCTCAGTTTGTTGCTTCCCAGCAATACCTGTGGAATTGTGGCATCTTCGTGATGGCGCGCTGCGACCATCAGTGGAAGAACTCAGCATGCATATGCCAGAACTCGCGCACAAACTCAACGCGTACGTGCATGCCTGGCAGGCTGGCGCTACCGCGGAGATGCTGTATGCGTCACTACGCCCAGCTTCCCAATGTTCCTATTGATATTGGCGTCCTCGAAAAGTCATCACGAGTGGGAGTCTTACCGGTGATGTGGGCCTGGAGTGATGTTGGGCAGTTGGCGTGCTCTCTCTGAGCTACACCCCCAGGATGAGATGGGGAATGTCACAGTGGGCCAACACATCGGCCGCGAGACCACTGGGGCGATTATTTATAGCCCGGAGCGGCTCGTGGTGACGATTGGGCGTATCGGATCTCGATTGTCGTGCAGACTGACGATGTGCTCCTGATCTGTTCCAAGGAGCATGACCAGGAGGTCCGCGAGATCGTCCAGTTCCTGCAACAACGTGGGCACACCAACTATCTCTAACCCTGTCCTCCTTTGACGTGCTCCGGGACGCGTATGGGTCCCGTCTGCTGCAGTCCAGGAGCACGCGGCTTGCAACGCCAACAGGTAGCCAGCGCGCGCCAAAGCCGGCCACCTGCCCAAGCGCGATATCGGCGAGATACGACTGCCGGCGAAACGGCTCGCGACGGTAGACATTCGACAAATGCACTTCAATCACTGGCACGCCCACCGCCAGAATGGCATCACGGATAGCAATGCTGGTATGCGTGTAGGCCCCAGCGATTGATGATGAGCAGAGCCGCCTGCGTCCCCGTTGCTGAATACAATCGACCAGCGCCCTTCATGGTTCGACTGAAACGTCTCCAGCTCATGCCCAGCAGCCATCGCACGCTGCCGCAGTTCCTGGTCAATCTCTGCCAGCGAGGTCTGGCCATAGACCTGCGGTTCGCGTGTGCCCAGGAGATTCAAGATTCGGACCATGCATCACGAGAATACGAGCCATTGCACCTCTTCATCTCTGACGCTCGTTACGTCTGCTCTCGCTGCAGACGCCGATGCTGCGAGATAGCGCAACCACACGTTCAAGCTGCGCTGACAACCTGGTGCTCTTGACGGCGTGCCGTCCTGCGTTGCTCTCTCGCCTGTCGCCGTCAGGAGCAGCACACTGCACCGCAGGGTCTGGCCCCAGCGCCGCCAGCATGCCAGCTCCTGCTCCAAGGTGCGCAGACGCTCGTGGAGCTGATGATTGCCCTGGCTGCTCTTGGGCTAAACGGCGATAGATAGCCAGAGCACGTTCTCACAAACCCTTGCTTGAGATACAGACGCGCGAGCGTTTCAGTATAAATACCAGTCGTCAGCGTCACGTGGTTGAGACGCATCGGCTTCCGCCTCCGCCATGTCGCCTCCTTGCTGTCTGCACATCACCTGCTAGGCATACTCAGCGAGGAGCGTCTGCAACGCCTCTAGAGGCACCTGTTGATGATAGCGCGACCTCACCAATATCCTTCAGGAGGACGAAACGGACCACACCATTGAGGGACTTTTTGTCATGGGTCATCACCTCTAACAGGCGCTGCGGCGGCAGATCGGTATACGTTGTCGGCAATCCCAGCGCCTCGATCAGCGCACACAAGCGGGAACGCACAGCAGCACTACAAAAACCCAGACGCTCTGACAGAATCGCCACCAGTGCCATACCCACGGCGACCGCCTCGCCATGCGAGTATTGCGCGTACATCGTTGCAGCTTCCAACGCATGCCCCAGCGTATGGCCAAAATTCAGAATGGCACGCACACCCCGTTCGGTGGGATCCTCTTGCACCACCCGTACCTTTGACAGCAATAGACCGCTCAATGAGCGTGGTGAGGACCGTTTCTTCGCGCTGGCGTATCGCCTCAATGTGCTCCTCAATAAATTGAAACAACTCTACATCACCGATCACGCCGGCCTTGACGATCTCGCTCAAACCGCAGAGATATTCCCGTTCAGGGAGTGACTGCAACAGCGCCGTATCCGTGAACACTGCCCGCGGTGGGTAGAACGCGCCGATGAGATTTTTGCCGAGCTTTATGATTGACCGCGGTTTTCCCGCCGACACTACTATCAACCATCGCCAGCAAAGAGGTAGGAATCTGCACGAGCGGAATGCCACGCATATAGGTCGCGGCGACAAACCCCGCGAGATCCCCAAGCACACCCCCTCCTAAGGCACAGATCACGCTGTGACGATCCGCCCCACCCCGCGCCAGACGGGTAAATAAACGCGACGCGCTCAGCAGGGTTTTGCTGCGCTCTCCCTCAGGCATCAGACAGGCCTCGACGCCAAAACCCGCGGCACGTAGAGTTGTCAGCCAGGGTGACCCCGTACAGCTTATAGAGATGTGGATGTGAGAAGACAAAGGCTTTGCGACCTGGAGTCAGTGACATCCACCTGTTCGCCAACGTGGGTCAACACCCCAGGGCCAATGTGAATGTCATATTGCTCTGTAGCAGAGCGTACAGCAATGCAGTGATATGGCGTGGATGGCATAGGCGTCTCTCTGTCTCCTGACGTACATCTCCCTCACTGCGACAGCACCGTGCGGCGTTTATCCGTCGCGTCATCTTGCCGTATAATACGCGGTGTGAGGAAAATGAGCAACTCGTCACTATCGTCCTGCTGGCGTTCTTTGCGGAAGAGCGCAGCCAATGAAGGGTATGCTCGACAAGCCCGGAATGCCAGATCGGTTCGACTGGATAGTCCGCCTGTACAGGCCACCGATCACTACCGTATCGCCATCCTTGACTAACATGTCAGTATTGGCTTCCCGCGTAGTAATCGTCGGTATGCCGTTGACTTGTTGGGTGAAATCCGCCTCATTCTTCGTCGCGGTAATCTTCATACCAATGAATTCGTTGGGCGTGACGTGTGGCGTCACCTTCAAGGTGATATTGGCATCCACAAACTCCGTTCTTGTCCCTTCCGCTGACACCGTCGCCACAGGGATCTTCCGCCCACTCTGGATTTGTGCCTCTGTGTTATCCAGCGTAGCAATCTTGGGACTCGAAATGATCTTGCCACGACCAGATGATTCCAGCGCCGAGAGTTGGGCGTCGAGGACTGCGCCACCAATGCTCGCGAGCGAAAACCCAATAGCACCGCCACTGGCCCAGCGCCACTGCGGCAGGCAGAGTCCAACAAGAAATTCGCTGGTGCAGCGGGCGGCGCGAGCCCCCACTATTAGTAGCAGTCGAGCACACCGCCACGTACATCAATGCGATTCGGGAACGTGCGATCCGTAATCTGGGAATACGCCAAACCAAGCTGAATGCCCAGTTCACGCAAGAACGTGCGTGACGACTCCACAATACGCGCTTCGATCATCACCTGGGGCGTAGGACGGTCGAGCTTCTCGATCAACGCCAGCACAGCATCGAGACTTGCTTGGGTATCGGTGATGATCATGGTGTTGGTGCGCGCATCGATAATCATCGTGCCACGCCTTGCTCAAGAGCTTTTCCAGATTCGGACGCAGGTCTTTGGCTCGCAGCGTAATTAGCCGGCACAATACGTGTCACCAAGGGCTCAGCCTGGACTTCCGTGACCTGGGCCTTCAACCGCTCCTGACGTTCATTGGTGAACTTCTCAAGTGGGGCTACACGAATAATGTTGCCACTAGCGCTCCTGCGCTAAACCGTTGATCTTGAGGATCACGTCCAACGCTTGATCCCATGGGACATCCGTCATACGGGTCGTGATTTTGCCCTGGACATCGCCACCGGCGATGATATTACCTTGCCGACCTCAGCAATCAGACGCAAGATGTCGTTGATATCGGCATCTTGAAAGTCCAATGAGATCTTCTCTCCCGTGAATGACCTGCGACTCGGTGATACTGTCCCCGGATGGGAGAGCCCTCGCTCTGAGACACTGGCGCGCTGCTTTCTGCGCTCGGGCTCGCGGACTGCGAGCTGCTGCCCTGCGCACACATAGGGTTAATCTGCGCTAGAGCGCCGGAGCCGTCGCAGCAACCAATGGTGCCGCTGGCGCCACCGGGCGTGGGGCTGGAGGTAGCGGTGGCAACGTCGACAGCCGTAGGCGACAGCAAGGCGCCGGGGCTCTGGCTGCCGCGAGGCTGGGGACGACGGCTGTAGGGCAAGACGTATAGCATCGTTGTCCTGGTGCACGTCAAACGATGCCGCAGTCCGCAAATAGACCACGACTTTGACCGCCTCCTCCCTGCGCGTCCGCGACTGGGACAGCCTCAAGATGCGACACCATGCTGTCGGGATCATGGACTATCATGGCTTTTTCTTGCGTTGGACTGCAGGTGGGCGGGCTTGATGTCGAGCGCTAAACGGTGCGGGTTTTGTTGTTGTTTGACTTGCACTTGCGGTGGTGTCCCAGCCGTCTGGAAGGACACAATCGAGCGCTCGGCACGCGTATCAAACGTGATGGCCAGTGATGATCGCGCTGGGAGCTTCGCAGGTTCTAGCCCAAGTGGGCTCGTCAGCACGGGCGCGGCTCTGTCGCCTGCCTCCGCCGTTTCTGTGGCGGCGGTCAGCGTGCATCCGCACTACGGGTCCCAGCATCAGCCAGGGTAATCAGAAGCTGACGGCCTTGTATCTCAACCGCATGCGTGGTCATATGCTGCAGATAGACTACAGACAGCGTACGGCATGTTCTTCAGGCACCTGCAATGGCCTCAATACTGCGGACGACCCCAGCCACAGGGATCGGTCGTGGCAGGTCACCGAGCGTTGCCCCAGGGAAGGTGAGCACCAGGCGAGGCGGATCTTGTAACGTGAACGCCGTGTACTCGATAGCCTCAGTGATCTGGACGGTAATGCGGACGTTCTCCGCCAACGTCTCTGTGGTAATCCCCGTGATCGTGGCACGCCCTGGCGCACCCTGACTCTCCAGCGTAGGTGGTGGCGACCCAGATGGCCGCGTAACGCTACAGCCCCCGCACCACAGGGCAATGGTGAGGATGCCGATGAACACACCGGGAAGGCGGTGGGAGAGGTTCACGTGCTTATCCTTCCTTCTTGTCCTTGCGCCGAAGCGGGAGAGTGAGCGTCTTGGGGACGAGCTTGTCCTCCGTATTCAGATACTGTTCCTCGATGACGAGGCTGGTCATTCTCGATCGCAATGACTTTGCCACTGTACTTTCCCATATAGGTCTCAATGGTAGCAAAGTAACTCTTACCATCAGGCGCCTTAATGAGCGCCTTCCGACCAAGCTCACCCCAAACGATTCCCACAAGTTTCAGGGCAGAAAGATCGAAGCGTTCGAGAGGCCCAGGCGGTCGTTCAGGCGGGCGTGGCCAGGACGCACTGCAGTTTCGCGTCAGGCGGTGCTTCCTTCACCAACGGCTCTAAGGGATCACGTCGGTCCTGCACATTGATACCGGTAGTCCTCTGCCGGTTCCTGTGGCTTCTGGACCGGTGGCGCAGGAGTCATTCGGCCGCGCTCGTCTGGTGCCGGGTTGCTCTTGACTGTGTACACTCCCCACCTGCACACCTAGCAGCAGGCTCAAGAGCAGCGCCACGCCCATGACACCATGGACTGAGGACCTCAGCCCTCGCAGCTCACTTTTTCCCACCCTTCTTTGCAGATGCAGCCGCTTCATTCGCCTCGGCCTCGTCAAGAAAACGGAACGTAGTAGCCAGGCACTGCGTTTCCTGGCTCGTCGCCTCTATCTGAATCCCATCCACACTAATAATCCGTTCCAGATGGGCCAAGTCGTCAAGAAAGCGTCCAACCGCATGATACTGCCCTTTCACGCGCACCTGAATGGGGATCTCGGCGTAAAACTCCTTGCGCTGTTCAGGCATGGGGCTTGATGAGACTAATCTGTAGCCCGGTCCGTACTCCTACATCGGAAATCTGCCGTATCATGCCAGGAATTTCACGGCTTTCGGGCAATTCCCGCAACAGATGTATGCAGCCTGGCTTCCAGATCGCTCACCTGCGCCTTAAACGTATCGAGCTTGTGCGGCAATCCGCTTATGCTTTTCCACCGTTTGCCGTTTGGCGGTGATACTTCTCTTGCAGCGCCGTCAATTTCTTCAATGTATGGCTGGTACAGAAAATACCAGTAGAGCGCCGCCATAAGCACCACAAAGCCAGGGATGGCTAACCAGCGATATAATGACGGGATACCTTCCAGCCGTTCCATGAACTCCATCGTACCCCTCCGGTGTCCTAAGACGTCGCTTCTTTTTTCTTCGACACCGCGATGCGTGCCACAACCGTAAAAGCGACCACCTGTTTAGCCCTGCATGAGTTCGGACTTCGACTCAATGAGTTCAACAGTCCCAAACGACGGCGAACGCTCAAGGTTTTCCATAAAGGCCGCAATCCCAACGTTGTCAAAGGACTTCCCACTAATCTGCAGCGCCCCGCCAGTGTCCCTGACTGAGACTCAGCCACATCTGGTCAGGCAGACTGTGACTGAGTTCCTCGAGCAAACGCGCCGGACGGCTGCTGTTTGAGCTTGAGATCTTCAATCGCTCCGACTTTTTGTCCAATTGGGCCTTCTTCGTCTCAAACTTCTGGACCTCTTTGATGATCGCTTCGAGGCGTTTGATCTCCTCCTCCATCCACAGCGCAGCTCTTGCTGACGCGCCTCAAGCTCGCTATTTTGGATCGTATAGGCCCCACACGACTTCCACCGACAACCACCAGCACTGCTACAATGGCGGCTTGGACCTGATGGCGCAGCTCAACCCGACGCCTGGCTTCACGGGCTGGGAGAAGATTAATACGAATCATCGGTCATACATCCTTCGCAAGGCCAGTCCAACGCTCACTGCTGCCACCGGAGCCATATCCTGGAGATATTCAGGATCAAAAAACTTGTCGCTGTAGTACAGGCCCTGGAATGGATCCGCCACACTGACCGGCAACCCCAAACGATTGCTTAAAAAGCGATCCAAACCCTTGATCTTCGCACATCCCCCACTGATGACCATTCGGTCGATCACTTCATCCGCTGCCGTGGTACGGAAAAACTCGAACGAGCGCTGAATCTCCTCGGCCAATTTCTTCGCTGACACCCAGCCATGATGGACAAGATGTCTTCTTGATGACGTTTATCGGTCACCCCAACGCCCAGCTTCAGCGCTTCCGCCTGGTCATAGCTCACATTCAGCTCTTTCTGAATGGTGCTCAGTGTAGCGATTGCCACCAATGGCGATATCGCGCTGAAACATCGTGTAACCAGCTTTCAAGATGTTGATGTTCATGCGTCGTCGCCCCGATATCGACGAGCGCCACGACGCCGACATCCTCCGCAGTGGTCATCTCATACTCATTCTCAAGCGCAAAGACATCGATATCCACGACCACGGGGTTGAGTCCTGCGGTCGTCAAGCAGATTGGTGTAGTCACGAATTTTGGCTTTCTTCGCAGCCACAAGGAGCACGTCCATCTGATTGTCCGCACGCTCGTCATCCTCGCGCACCGTCGGCAAAACCTGAAAATCAATGTTGACATCAGAAATTTCGAAAGGAATATGTTGCTCCGCTTCTCCCTGAATCGCCTCGGTGAGCTCTTTCTCCGTCATCTGTGGGACACGGATCCGTTTGACGATCACCGACTGCCCAGAGACCGCTGTCGCGACCTCTTTGGTTTTAATTTTTTCCATCCGCACGAGATTGCGGATGGCCTCGACGATAGCTTCAGTCTCGGCAATGTTGCCGTCGACAATCGGCTTCCGGTCGCAGCGGCATGAGCACCAAAATTGAGCAATTGGTAGCCTTTGCCCTTTTGCTTGAGCCGCACCACTTTGATCGAGTGCGTGCCGATATCGATACCAACCAGAAGCTTTCGACGCATCGCAAACATATGAAAATCCCTTTGTTAGCGTCCGTATATATTGCACAAATGTTACCAAAAATTCAAGTATTTTCTTAAAAATCGCCCTGCTCGCTGGATGGGCTCAGCGTCATGGGGCCAGCGCTGGTTGTAGACCTGCCCTCTGCCAAGGTCGTACGCCAACACTCGGCACATCGCAAAACTGCTTAGGGTCCAAGAATGATCTGTGCTTGTATCAAAGCATACCCAATCTTTTATGCAGATAGCATGGTCTTTCATAGGCCACCTCTGTGGCTTTGCAACTGCCGAACTGCCTGCTACAATCTTCGGCACGTTTCTTGGACAACGTGAGAAGGGTCCAGATTTTATGAAGATCATGGCATTTGGCGATATCCATGAATACCTCCATCCCTTAGCCTCGCTGGCAGAACCGCTCCAGCAAGCCGATGTGGTCCTGGTCACGGGGATATGACGCGCTGGCGTGGCCCAGAGACCGCCACCAAAGTTTTGCAAGCGATTATGTCCTATAATCCCAACGTCCTGGCCCAAGTAGGCAATACGGATAGCTGGGACATCCATCATCATCTCACCCAGCGCGGTATCAATTTGCACGGCCAGGGCCATCGTTGCGGCGAGGTCGGCATTTTTGGGGTCGGGGGCTCGAACTACACGCCATTTTATACGCCGACGGAGTTCAGTGAGGAGGAAATCGCCGATTACCTCCTCGCTGGCTATGACATGATCAAAGAGGTACGCTACAAAATTCTCGTTGCGCACTGTCCACCGCATCAGACGGCGATTGACCGCATTCACTCCGGCTTGCATGTGGGCAGTCACAGTGTGCGCAGCTTTATCGAAACCTATCAGCCGGACCTCTGCATCTCTGGCCATATTCATGAGGCGCCGGGTGAAGACGCCATTGGCCGCACACACCTTATCAATCCTGGGATGCTGGCCCAGGGTGGGTATGTCACGGTGACCTGCACCCCTGAAACCCTGACAGCGCACCGTGTGCCAGGCACGACACCCGACACTACAGTACGAGCCCTTTCATGCCCTCATCACTGTGAGCGCTGGATCACAGCAAGGCAAGCGACACTGACTATGGACAGAGGCCTCCTGCTGAGCAAAATTTTTGGAATGTGCAGGCCAACTGGCACTTGCGTCATCGCCCTGACGCGCCGACGCTCTCGGTACAGGATACGGTCAAAGGGCTTCAACGCCTGCTCCTGGCCGAACAGGGGACGCTGTTACAGCACACGCTGCAGCGGGCAGACGCGCGCTGCGTGTCACTCGAGGCGCTCAGTCGCCTGGATATTGCCCTGTATCAAGAAGGCATCGACCAACGGGTATGGCGCGCCCAGGCTACCCTTAGGGATGGCACAACGCCATGCTTTGGGATCATTGTAGCGCGCGCTCCAGGCGCGAGCAGCACTCTTGACGCAGCGCGATTTTTCGCACTTGCAAATCCTCCATGCACAGCAGGCACGCTACTGTGTGACCCCCTACGTATGTGGCACAGCGCCAGTGGCCGGAGGGGTCGCAGCCTACACGGTGGAGTGGCTGGAGGACTACAAGGAACTGGTCTTCGAGATCACGCTGGACGGGGGTGTCTTTTTGATCAATGCCCACGGCGCCCACCGCCGTTTCAGCCCACAGGCATCACGCCAGATCTGGCGGCGCCTTGTCGAGATCCTCTGGTGGTATCCGCAGCTGCGCGGCGTCAACATTCAGGCGGGAGATTTTGTCGGCCGGGTGCAGGCTGATGAGCAGGTCGAACTCAAACTCACGACGGCACGGGCCCTGGCTCCAGAGGCCACACCGGTGGAGCAGATACACGCCATGCTCGGCTGCCTGATTACGGCGAGTGGCTACCTGAGCGATGGCCAGCAACCGTTTCAGCGCCAGATGCCACGCGAGGCGTTCATATCCCGCATGCAGGCGGTGCTGCGTCGGCGTTTTGGAGACCGGGCGCCAGAGCTGGCGCAGCGGCAGTGGGTGTTGTTTCAAAGCGGTGCGTTCGCCCAGCAAGAGGATTGGCTCAAAGAAGACTGTCTGCTGGCAACCTATGACCGCTGGTGCACGGACGACCCAGCGGGCTCGCCTGGCAGAAGACTTGTCAGCACTGGCTCGATTACGCCGAGGCCGTACAGGCTGGCCGGCTGCCGAGCGTCATGGTGGTTCCCGGCCGCAGAGATTCCCACAGTGCTCGACCGGCTGGCGCCTCAGGGTGTGCCGCCGTCCACAGGAAGAAGGGCTAAGCCATGAGTTATGCAAAGATCCTCCTCGATATCCGTGATGGCATCGCGACGATCACGCTCAATCGACCTGAGGCCTATAACGCTCTCGACATGCAACTGGCCACCGAACTCCACGATGCGGTCGTCACCTGCAAGCGAGGATGCGGCAGTGCGGGTCGTCGTGGTCACCGGCAGCGGGCGAGCCTTCTGCGCTGGGGGCGACGTGAAGGGTTTTAGTCGAGCAGCTCGACACCATCGGGAAGCACGTCAAATTGCTCACGCTGGCCCTGCATGCGGCGGTTTCACGCCTGGTGCGCATGCCCAAACCGACGCATTACGGCGGTGAACGGAGTGGCAGCTGGGGTGGGATGAGCCTGTCGCTGGCGGGGTGATCCTCATTGTCGCGACGGAGTCGGCACGCTTTACTATGGCCTACACCCAGATCGGTGCCTCGCCTGATGGCAGTTCGACCTTTTTCCTCCCGCGAGCTTGTGGGGTGAAACGCGCTCTGGAACTGACGTTCTTGAACCGTGTGCTCAGTGCCCGTGAAGCCATGGAATGGGGCATTGTGCATCAGGTCTTCCCCGATGACCAGTTCCAGGCTGGGGTCCAGAGTCTTGCCACGCAACTGGCGCACGGACCGACGCAGGCCTATGGACGAGCGAAAACCCTGTTCTACAATAGCGCCAGCGAGACGCTGGAAACCCAGATGGAGCACGAGGCCCAGCTCATTGCCGCCAGTGGCCACACGGCAGATTTCCGCGAGGGAGTTACAGCGCTTTGTCGCGAAGCGCACACCAGGTCTTTCAGGGACGCTAGAAGGGTGTTAGGCACTTTCCTGATGACGTGAAAGGACCGCGAGCCATGCTTGAGACGCCATTTTCGTCAACCTGCGCAGCGTGCACAGCGCCCCGCTGCCGCGTCCGCAGCTTACCGTGCCGGCACCCAGCGGCAGTCTGGCGCAGCGCGCCAAGCGCCGGCGTCCGGCGTATTGCGACGAAGACCAGGGCGTATTGCGACACGCCGACCTATCAGCGCGTCCTTTTATCTTTGGGGGCGCAGTTTGGACGGCCCGGCGACCGTCGGAAGCAACCAGATACCACCACGGTGGTCTCTCCCGACTTCATCTCTGTCGGGTAGACGACGCTGGAAATCTCCTCCTTACCCTTCACACTCGTTGAGACACTATGGCCACTGAACCACGCCTCCTGACCTCTGACGTCCCTTGCTTCGCTCGAATACGTGCGGCGGAGCGTGCTGCGCCTGCTGATCGTGTTTGCCGTGGCCAGTGCCGTGGCGTATCCTCTGGCGCCTCAGCTCCTGCACTTCCTCGCACGGCCTTTGGGGGCACCTCTCATCATGTACGCACCACTGGAAGGGTTTATGGGATACGTGACGGTGTCGATGACTACCAGCCTCTGTCTGCTGGCTCCCCTGCTCCTGTACGAGGTCAATCGCCTCCTCCGCGCCGTGGGTGGTCTGCCGCCACGCCTGGCCCTGTGGAGCACGGTGGCTGCCGGAAGCTTATTCGCGCTGGGCGCCGGTTTTTGTTACGTGGTCATCCTGCCAGTCACCTTGCGCTTCTTGCTGAGTTTTGGTGGGGAGAACGTCGAGGCCGGCATCTCGGTGAGCCGCTATCTCTCCATGAGCCTGGGGCTGTCGGCGGCCTGTGGAGTCACGTTTGAGCTGCCCCTGGTAACCCTCATCCTGCACCGCCTGGGGTTTCTCTCCGTGCGCTTCCTCACCGAGCATCGGCGCTATGCCGTCCTCCTTGGGGCGATTTTCACAGCGATTATCACACCGACGCCCGACGCCTTCACCATGAGCACCCTGGTTGCTGCCGTTGCTGGCCTTATACGAAATAAGCATTGTGCTCATGCGCCTCGCCGAGCGGCGCCAGAAGCCACGCGTGACGCATATCGCGAAAGGGTGAGCCATGGATGCCATACAGCGCTTTACCGAGAATGTCGTGCGCACCACCTATGAGATGCTGCTCGGCCTCGGCTCTGGCAGCGACGAAGACGTTTATCCCTCGATACTCTGGGGGTCTGCGTGGCGGGTTCCACCTGCCCAGGGGTGAGCGCACTGGTCAATCTGCTGCGGGGCTGGGGAGGGACGCCGGAGAGCTCGTTATACACCTATGGTGGCAAACTGCCAGCTCCCTGGGCCGCGATGGCCAACAGTGTCATGATGCATAATCTTGAGTTCGATTGTGTGCATGACCTGGCGGTCGTGCACCCTTTACCACGGCCCTGCCAGCAGCCCTGGCGGTCGCCGAGGCCCAGGGCGGTGTGTCTGGGAAAACGTTGCTCCACAGCCGTGACGGTGGGCGTGGACACCTCGACGCGTATCGGCATGTCCTCACGCGCCCGTATGCGGTTTTTCGGCCCGGGGTCTGTGGCGCTTTTGGAGCCACAGCAGCGAGTTGCCAAGGTCATGGGCTGCGACCTCGGACCACCACCCGAGCCATGGGCCCCGTGTACAGTCAGATCTGTGGCACCCTGCAGTCGCACCACGAAGGTGCCACGATCAACTCCATGCAAACCGGCTTCAACGCTGAAAGCGTAGTCATTGCTGTGGCCCTGGCGCAGCACGATATCACGGCTCCCCAGGGCGTACTGGAGGGAGAATACGGCTATTTTCGGCTCTTCGAGGGGGCCTATGATCTCAGCGCCGCCCTTGGCACCCTGGGCACGACCTGGGAAGTCCAGCGCGTCGGCCATAAGCGCTTTCCCGAGCGGCCGTCTCACTCATGGTGCCGTGGAGGCGGCCCTGGCGCTCCGGCACGAGCATCAGATACAGCCCCGATGAGATCGCCTGGAGTCCTGGTCGAAGCGCCGCCGCTGGTCAAAAACCTGGTGGGCCGGCCGCCACGACCCGGACGCCCTCAGCCCAGTTCGCCAAACTCTGTATCCCTATTGTCCTGGCGCACGTTTTCCCTGAAAGGCGACGTTTTTATCACTGACTTTGAAGGCACGGCCCTGACCGATCGCTGCAGAGTGACACGACCTTGCTGCCAGAATCCGCGTGGAGCGCGACCGCAGGGGTGCAGGATGAAAATGCCATGGTGCCGTTGCGCGTCACATATACGTCTCCACGATGGCCGCCAATGCAGCAAGCGATCTCGACGCTGTCCTCGGCAGTCCAGGGAAAGCCCTTGAGGTCGTACAGCGCATCTCCACAAGTTTCGCCGCTGCTGGCAGCACGGCGGCCAGCACCTCCCAGCAAGTCATGCGGACCGCATTATCGATCTGTGGTAGAGCATCTTGAGGACGTGTCCAACATAGGCGAACTCTGCCGCCTCCTGGTACCCTCTCCTTAGCTGGCACCGACAGTGATCGAGGCGATGGTCGGCGTTGGAGATGCCTCACTGAAAGCCTTAGAGCCAGTGGTCCCAGGACACAGCACGCACGTGGGAAACAGGGGATGGCGCGTAGGGGCAAGCTCTTCAGTCACGCGAGCTTGAGCTAGGAAAAAGGCGACCGCAGGCTAAAAACGGTATTGACAGGTAAAATGAACTTCGGGTTGCTGTCAAATCTCGATTTCTGGCGAAGGGATTATTCACAACCTCTTGATTTCTTCAGTGGAGCTGCGGGGATCGAACCCCGACCTCTGACTGCTGCCCATGCGCTCTCCATCTGAGCTACAGCCCCAAGCATCTCGTTAGAGGACACCAAGAGTACAGGAGCCACAGGAGGTTGTCAAGAGCGGCTCAAGAGGCACCAGCAAAAGGAAATTTGCAGATCAATTCGTATCGAGCTTGGCCTCGAGATCAAGCCCACTGATCATGCAAAGCCATCAAGTGCGGACAGCCATCTCAAAGACCATATAACGCGTCAAAGCCCGGGGATATCATCGAAAAAGGTTTGACGTCTTGTAAGCACATGGCGCAGTAACGCCTGCTTGTCGTCACACCACGCCAGGACCGTAATTGAGCAGTACGGACCAGGGGAGAGGCCGGTGCCTCAGGCTCTGGCGTCCGCACGCTAGCGAATCCACCACTCTTGGGGCAGGCTCTGGGGGAACCGTCGTGGCTGACGTGTGGCGCAGCTACAAATCTTATCAATCATCCTGGAGAGCATTGCCTGATAATACAAAAACCTGAACGCGAGAAGTGTTAC
>ERZ1370068.6922-contig-5873_pt1 | contig 68271 bp, 74 predicted proteins | sample MGYA00561227_ERZ1370068 | MGnify/ENA primary metagenome ERZ1370068 (study PRJEB38410, sample SAMEA6850437) | metagenome | study: Metagenomic assessment of the ecological functions of the soil: analysis of the soil microbiota associated with the... | reverse complement strand
ATGTACTTCGTTCAGTTACGTATTGCTTGTGTAGGACTCATGGTAGTATTGGTTGTTGTGTGGGGAGAAGTAGCTAGGGCTTCTCTGAATCTGTAGCAATGCGATGAGTGTTACTCATGGCTTGTGTCCAGGGCTTCGACCATTTTCCTCAGTTCGTGCTGTTCGGCCTGGATCTCGGACAATAATGGTCGCGCCTTTGCGCCGCGGCATTCGACGAGATGCGTTGCCACAGGACCCCACGCTGAAAACGGCCACGACCCGCAGTGATGATGAGGGGACTGAAGGCTGGCGCAAAAACCCTGGGGTGATCGGGAGCGTCTCCGGGTGGAGGGATGCGGAACTTCTCAGGCGCTCGTGTGGCGAGCTTGGCGTTTTGGATGAGTCCGCGGAGATCCGCGCCTTGGAGACGCTCGTGCGTGGCGTGCGCGGGCGAAGACGCATGCCGCAACATTGGAGGCATTGACCGGAGGCGGCTAGATGCCAACGTCGAGGCACCTTCCGTGGCGATCTGATGGCAGAACCAATCAACTGCATAGGTGTCCTTCCAGGGGCTCATTCATCTTGTTATGCATGACGACGGTTGCCATCCGGCTTGGTGAGCGACGGTAGTATTGCCGGCAAGGTGTCCTGAGTCGACATAGTGAGCGCCGTGATGGTGGGGAAGTGACCTCTCTGCAGGGTTTGACACGCACAAAGTAGTAAGGCTAAGAGTAAAGAGCTTCATCGTTCATCGTGCGATGAGATCAGCGATAGCAGCTCGATCAATGGGATCCTCGGCGGTCGGAGTGGCACAGCTCGCCAGCATATTGCTATGGCCGCTATCTGCGCAGCCAGGATCCCTCGCCAACACTAAGGAGGATTGAACGTCTTGAAATGGTGAAGCGCTTGGAGCGGACGCAACCAGCCGAGACCAGTCTCAGGTCTCTACACCTGGCGCTGCAAGGCAGAGCTCTGGTGTGAATTTCTCGCCCAGGTTGGTGCGCAAGTGACCAGCGCCCCTTCGGTGCGCGGCCTCAGCGGAACTCCAGGGCGTGCTTTTAAAAACTCGCCTGGTGCATGCAAGCGAGGATGTCTCAGGCGACCATTTTTTCCTGCCACTTCTTTGAAGTGGAGGTCACTGCGCATGCATGGCATGGGAACATGACTCCCTCAAATGACGGCATTCCTAGAAGCTCCGCTTACCCGAGCCACACTACACCTCAAGCGTTATTGGATACTCAGCGGCGCCATGGAGGATCAGCTTGGCTGAGGATTTTCAATCATAACAATGTGGGTTAAGGAAAATTTCCGTGCATAATATAAGATTCATCGAGGTGGGACATGCTATGGTGACAGGATCCATCTGATATCAGGCTAACCTATCTCAACTGCCCAACGACCTGGCTCAATGGACTATCTGGCCCGGCGACCCAGCATCACAAATCAAATGCCGTCGATCAAGAAGGCGCCGATGCTGCTGACGCCATTCTGCTGCGCGACCTCTTCATCCACGCCGGACGGGACAGGCACTTCTGGATCGTGGGATCTGACACGCCGATCATCGATGCTGGTTTGTGTTCAGCTGATAATGGCACATCGGACCAAGTATGAAAGACCTGGGCCGAAGGATGTTATGCCTGGCAAGACATAATAGAACATCATGGAAGAATCTATGACCAGAGTCCTGTTCGAGTCCATAGCCATGATCCCTGACATGACCACCATAGACAGCCGCTCGATCCACAATCCTCAAACACACTCCCCTGGACAGAACACCTCTCACTTTCGAGCACCGCAACACCACTAATCACCATCGGGCAGGGACTGACAACACATCGCCGAGATCCGACAATTTCGCACCCTACTTCATCCCGGCAACCATCTGTTGAGATCCACGTTGTCCTGGGACATTTTGCTCACCTCTGGGCAGCCTACAGATCTGCTACTGTAACCGCCGAATCTCAGTCCATCCACCTCTGCATCCCTCCACAAGCCCTTGAGCAAAAGAATGTCGGATGACCCTGGAAGCCGGGTGTTCAGTTATTCGCCCACCTCAATGCCCATCCACTAACATTGCTTGGCCTTACACTTTTCGACCCATGAAACCCTGTGCCAAAGGCGATCGAGAAGCCCATGGAGTTGCAGTTCTCACTCCGACCACGAGCTAACGCGCGTCCGATTATGCACATACAACAACTCGCTCATCGGAGGAGTATCTCCAATCCCATCAAGGAGAGTTACGGAATGGCAGTTCTCAAAGACCACAGTCCAGGCAATTGGTTCCGCCCCAGACACAATCAAACGTCAAAAATGACGGCGCGTCGTCAACCAATTCCTTAAGCTGGCAAGTCTCTCACCATCCAGCCGGTTGAACCCGAAGTGGAATCGTGCCCCTGAAGCTGAGACCGAGGTGAGACAAAACACCTCTCCGATAAGCGCATCGTCGTTGGAGATGAAGGTGGAACTGGCCGGAAATTGCCCGTCTCCCGCCCACTTACAGATGCCTACCGACCAATTGTAGATTGTCAAGTCTTGAAGCTTGGTGCGGTGGCCGACATTAGCCAGACCCCACAGGAAGGACGATTGCCAAGGTGACCTCGGTTTCCATTAATGTGAGGGGAGTTCCCGCCCATCAATTCGAAGATCGCGCGGGGACGATATCGTTTGCATTGATCGTTAGAGCGTGCTCTCTCCGCCATCGGCAGGGGGCTGACTCGATCGTTCGGAGCCAGCATGTCGCGGACCGTAACCGCCATGTGGTGAGCGAAGGAACACCTTCGGCGTCGTCAATGGAGCCAACGCCACCCGACCGCTCCACCCCGCAATACAATCGGCCTCCCCTGCGGTCAACGCTGCATCAAATCCCACCTCATCGTCCGCACACAAACGGCGACTCCGGGAATATCAATGAGCGGACCATACGGCCTACGGCCGTAAAACCACTGGACCTGTTGGGACTTCTTCATCTCCTTGAGATATTGACGATCTCGCGCAAAATGTGGCGCCTCGCTGGCGCGCTGATCTCAGCACCACATTCGTGGCGCCTTCCCGTCGTTGCAGTATCAGAATGGAGAATCGGACATGGTATCAGTTGTCGAGCTGCTTGGTGACGCCGCCGTACCGTGAGCGGCAATCGAGGCGCCCGCCGGCCGGCCAGATGTCGCCATCGGCCGGCGTTGCAGGTGCGGCGCCAGCCGGAACATTGAGGGAGGCGTAGCCCGCGGCAGCGGTAACCGGCTTACCTGGGACCTTCCCGCCGCTCGGATTCAGATTCAACGGGCTGGGTCCGCTCACATTGGCTTGCATCTATGCGACCCCAGATGTGGAGCAGCTTTGCTCATCGTGGTCAATGTCTATGAAGCTTGTTGCTCCACCGGTTCCACAGCCGAATTTTGGTGGCGACGCCGCTTCCACGCCCGCAAAGCAAGGCATCACCAAAGACACTGAGTTTATTGGCGCCTGCGGAACAGCGTATGGACCGATGCCAATGCCCACAGGATCTTTGAAACTCGAACCCTGGAGTCGAGCCGGCAGTAACATCGAGGAAGCCGCCCCGGTCGCCGCGGCGGCGGTCTACTCCGGGCGAGCATTGACGACAACAGCGCCACCGTCCGGATTGAGATTCCAGCACGTCGCCGGCGCTTTTCTTACCCTGAATATGCGGACCGCTCTTCGAGTCAGCGCATCCGACATCGAGGAAGTCAGTAGACCACTCGACAACACGGACGCGAGCGTCAACGCCGCCACCTGCACCGACCAAAACATTCCCAGGGTAGGTACAGCATGAGGGCTCCAACCGGATCGTTGCAAGCACCGAGGGCGCAGTTGCATGATGAGTGACAGCCCGCAGATCGATCTCCGCCGGCGTCTGCGGAGGCCACCCATCGACGCCCGGCCCAACGATACAGTTGATTCCATATCCGGTGACGTTGCGAATGTCCCCGCCCAGGACGACCACACGCAGCGTTCCACTCCGACCGGATGCCGTCTTTCTCCTGGCCGGCTGTCGCCGTGATGGTGGAGTTCTCGACCTTCGGTCCTATGATGCCAATCCTGGCCATCGAGGGCAACAGATCCCGTGACCGTGGTTCTGCTCCGTGCCAGGACTCACCATCGTGATCGGCATCCACAGCGCACCAGGTGATACGGATTACCCATGTTACCGTCGGAGGCAGTGTTGATCCAGACTGCTGCTCTGCAACGAATGGAAGTTGTAGCCGTGGCGTGCGCACGCATTGGCATAGGTGGCCACCGAACGTCACTGACGTGGAGACGGGCTCGACCACGAATCCATCATTTCCGGGCGCTTGTCACCCTCACGTCGCGAAGCACAGTCGTTACAGCTTCCGTCAGCTTTACCCGTCCCAATGGTTGTCGATCGTCACCCGCTCGATCATCGCCATTACCAGATCGTACGCCGTTGGGTAGTTGTTCAGACCTTCCAGCTCAATGCCGCACCCTGCGGTCCTCTGCCGCGCTGAGGGCATCTGCGATGTAGATGTCTGAGATATGATCAGCCGTGTCCCCAGGTCCTCCCGCCACCGCCGAAACCGCCTTCAGCGCACTCGTATTGGAATAGTTGGTGATCTTAGTGCTGACCCGCTCCTCGCCCACGAACTTGAGAAACGATTTCAAGATCAGCGGAGCGGTGATCTTGTAGTTGCCAGTGGGGACGAAGACCATGCCGCCGGTGTTAGGAACGTCATCGATCGCGGCTTGGATGGCGGCCGTGTCGTCGACAATACCGTCTCCCACAGCGCCGAGTCGCGCACCGAGCGCACTGCTCCGACCTGATGGCGCCCAGGACGCCCACATCATCGAACCCGATGGCCTTGCCCGGATTCTCATCTCCCTGAATATGCACCGGGACACGATGGAAAGGCGCGGCCAGCGAACAGCTGGTTCAACAGCACGTTCGTAGCACCAGTCGCAGTTGGTGAGTCGTCGATCAGTGGGCATCGTGTGTCAGTTGAGTTTGCGAGGGCGATGCAGCAGGAGCCGAGGCCGATAATGGTCGCGGTAGCGATCACCGTCTCCGGAGGCAGACTGGAGCTGGACGATGCCCGCGGTGGAAGAGTTGACGACCACACCCGGGACGATGGCTGAGCCGGTGGTGGCATTCATGCACCCCGCGGCAAAGGTGGCGACTGGCAGTAATGATCTGTTGGGTAACCGAGCCATGAACCTGGGCACCGATGGTGGCACCGGCGGGAGCATTGACGGCGAAGCGGACATTGGCACCGGTGGCAGGACAGGCCAGGAGGGTATAGAACTGAAAGCCCACGGACGCTCGCCGGCAGCGACGGCGAACGACATGGCGGTGACGTTGATGGCGGTGGCGGACGTAGTGCCCTGGTTGCTGGTGAGGTAGCCAGTGAGGGTGGTGCCGAGCGACTCGATCTGTCGCGGACGGCATTGCGCCGTAGAGGACCGCGAGGTTGCCGTTCCACGTCGTGGCGTCGTAGGCATCGTCAGCAACTTCGAGTACCCCGACAACAGTGACCTTCCCCGTGGAGGAGATCCGCATCCGTCCAGTGCCAGAACCACCAATGGCCCGCGTGGCAAAGGGAAGATATCCGGAAAAGTTCCCATCGGTTCCATTCTCCTTGCGCCCTGAGATAGCACCGAAATCCGCTTCGTTACTTGCTCCTGCGTGAACACCACCAAGGATGATCTGAGCGCCGTTGTTAATCCCCGCCGAGGAGGACATGATGGAAACTGACCAGCCCGGAGGCTGCCGTCTGATTGGGGCAACAACTTCGACCTTGCCAGTGCCGTTCGTGGCAATGCTGCCAATGAGGAGGCGACCAGCGGCCACGCGCTGACCTCTGTGAGGACGGCATCAGCAGATCGAGACCACCTCGTGCGGTCGCGGACGCAGGCCGCGGCCGCCGCCGCCGGCTCCGAGCGGCCCGGGGGATCTTCGTCCTGCGCCGGACCTGCTCTCCGCCGAGGACCACGACCTCCTGCGGACGGCGGCGCGGGTCGTCCTGCTCTCGCGGCACGGCACGCTCGCCGAGCAGGTCGTCCGGCTGCTGCGGCGGGAACCGTCGCCGCCGAGCCTCGCCCGCCAGTCTCCCCGGTCCGCCCGCCGCCGACATCCCGACGCCGCACTTCGAGCTCGAGTTCTTCAACGGCCTCGGCGGCTTCGCCGAGGACGGGCGCGAAGTACGTCACGATCCTCGGCGAGCGCCAGTGGACGCCCGCGCCCTGGATCAACGTCATCGCCAACCCGTCGCTTCGGCTTCCTCGTGTCCGAGTCGGGGTCGGGGTACACGTGGGCGATCAACAGCCAGCGAGAACCAGCTGACGCCCTGGTCCAACGATCCGGTCAGCGATCCGCCGGGCGAGGCGATCCTACGTGCGCGACGAGGAGACGGCGAGATCTGGGGCCCGACGGCCGCTGCCCGATCCGCGACGACGTGGCCTTACGTCGCCCGCCACGGCCAGGGCTACAGCCGCTTCGAGCACGAGGCCGCGGCATCGCGCTCGACGCTGACGCAGTTCGTGCCGCTCGAGGACCCGGTCAAGATCTCGCTGCTGACCGTCGAGAACCGCTCCGGCGCGGCCGCGCACGCTCTCGGTCACCGCGCTACGCGGAGTGGGTGCTCGGCACGTCAGCGCGGCGCCGCCGCGCCGTTCGTCGTCACGGAGATGGACCCGCAGACCGGCGCGCTCCTCGCCCGCAACGCCTGGAACGAGCAGTTCGGCCGGCCGCGTCGCATTCGCCGACCTCGGCGGCCAGCAGACCGCGTGGACCGGCGGACCGGACGCGAGTTCCTCGGACGCAACGGGACGCTCGACGCGCCCGGCCGCGCCTCGCCCGCGACAGGACACGCTCTCGGGCCGCGCGGGCGCGGGCCTCGATCCCGTGCGCCGCGCTCCAGGCGACGCTGCGCGCTGGCGCCCGGGCGAGCACGCGAGGTCGTCTTCTTCCTGCTCGGCCAGGGCCGACGACGAGAGCCGACGCGCGGCGACTCGTCGTCGCGCTACCGGACCGAGGACCTCGAGGCGTGCCTCGCGTCCGTCGCGCAGCGATGCTGGGACGACACGCTGGCGCCGTGCAGGTGCGGACGCCGGACCGCTCGATGGACATCCTCGCTGAACCGCTGGCTCCTCTACCAGACGCTCTCGCTGCCGCGTTCTGGGCGCGCATCGGCCTTCTACCAGGCCGGCGGGCGCGTACGGGTTCCGCGACCAGCTCCAGGACGTCATGGCGCTCGACGGCGGCCGCGGCGCGAGCTCGCGCGCGAGCACCTCCTGCGCGCCGCCGTCGCGCCAGTTCGAGGAGGGCGACGTCCAGCACTGGTGGCACTCCCCGTCGGGCGCGGGCGTGCGCACGCGCGATCTCCGACGATCGGCTCTGGCTGCCCTACGCCGCACGCACTACCTCGAGGTCACCGGCGACGCGGGCGTCCTCGACGAGACGCGTGCCCTTTCTCGACGGCCGACCGCTCAAGCCGCGAGGAGGTCGAGCGCTACTTCGCAGCCCGAGGTCTCCGCGGAGAGCGGGACGCTCTTCGAGCACTGCGCCCGGGCGCTCGACCGAAGCCTCGCCGTCGGCGCGCACGGCCTGCCGCTGATCGGGCACCGGCGACTGGAACGACGGCATGAACCGGGTCGGTCACGGGCGGACGGGGCGAGAGCGTCTGGCTCGGCGTGGTTCCTGCACACGAACCTCGCGGAGTTCGCGACGCTCGCCGAGGCGCCGCGGCGAGGCCGAGCGCGCGCGCAGCGGCTGGCGCGCACGTGGACGTCGCTGAAGATCGCGCGCTCGAAGGCGCGGGCTGGGACGGCGACTGGTACCGGCGCGCCTTCTTCGACGACGGCACGCCGCTCGGCTCGGCCGCCAACGACGAGTGCCGGATCGACTCGATCGCGCAGTCCTGGGCGGTCATCTCGGGCGCGGCCGACCGCGACGCGAGCGCGCGCGCGCGATGGCCGCCGTCGAGGAGTACCTCGTCCGCCGCGGCGACGGCCTCGTGCTGCTCTTCACGCCGCCGTTCGACCGCACGCCGCTCGATCCCGGCTACATCAAGGGCTACCTGCCCGGCGTGCGGGAGAACGGCGGGCAGTACACGCACGCGGCGCATCTGGTCGGTCATCGCCTTCGCGGCGCTCGGCGACGGCGACAAGGCGGGCGAGCTGTTCGCGATCCTGAACCCGATCAACCACGCGAGCACGCGGGCGGGCCTGCACCGCTACAAGGTCGAGGCCCTACGTCGCTGGCGGCCGACATCTACGCGGAGCCGCCGCACGTCGGGCGCGGCGGATGGACCTGGTACACCGGCTCGGCCGGCTGGATGTACCGCGCGGGCATCGAGTGGATCCTCGGCTTCCGCCTCCGCGGCACGACGCTGCATCTGGACCCCTGCATCCCGCGCGCGTGGCCGGGTTCGAGATCGCCTTCCGCTACCACTCGGCGCGCTACCAGCTCTCGGTCGAGAACCCCGCGCGGCGCGACCGCCGGCGTCACGAAGGTCACGCTCGACGGCAAGCCCTGCACGACCCCCGAGATCCCCTCGTCCGACGGAGAGACCCACACCATCGAAGTCGTCCTCGGCTAGCGACGTGGCCGGCGAGCGGCGAGCCTTCCCGTCGTCTACCATGTCCCGGAGAGGAGGTCGCGTGCTGCGTCGGCTGCGGGAGCGGCAGGAGTGGAAATTCTTCGGCGCCCTGCTCGAGGGCGGACCGGCCCGCTCGCCGCGGCGTGGTGGGCGCGTCCTGGTCCTCCGCGGCGTGCTTCCGGCGCTGTTCGCGCATCGCCATGGGCGTCGCTCGTCGGCGCGGTCGAGCGCCGCGGCGAGACTCTGGCGGCGCCGCTCGCGTTCATCGGAGTCGTCTTCGTGCTGCCTGCAGGTGCTGACGCCGATCCACCAGGCGATCAGCGCCAACCTCGGCAGCCGCGTCGCCGCCTGGCTCTACGACCGGCTGACCGAGGCGTGCGTGCGCCCGCCGGGCATGGGCCACCTCGAGGACCCGCGGCTGACCGGCGACCTGACCGTCGCGCGCGAGTTCGACCTCGGGCATGACCGGCCCGCCGATGCTCATCAGCATGGACTTCATCGCCGGAGGTCTGGTCCAGATGATCGGCGGGCTCGCCTCCGCGGTCGTGCTGTTCGGCCTACGCGTGGTGGGCGCCGATCGCTGCTCGCCGGCGCCTGGCTGGCGACGCACTGGCTGCTGCGCGAGAGCGCGGTCTGGCGCGACCGCAACACCGACGAAGTGCGCGCGGCGCAGCGCGACGCCGACTACGCCTACCGGCTCGCGGTCGATCCGCCGGCGGCGAAGGAGCTGCGCCTCTTCGGCCTGGCCGACTGGACGATCGCGCGCGTTCATCGACCGCCGCACGCGCCTGCACGAGCTCCAGTACCGCGCGACGCGCCTGCGCGAGAAGCCGCTCGATCTGGAGCCTGCTCCTCGTCACCGCCGCCAACGTCGCCGTGTTCTGGTCGCTGGCCGACGCCGCCGCGGCGGCCGCCTCGACCTCGGCCGCCTGGTCGTCTTCGCGCAGGTGGCGGTGGGCACGAGCCTGATCGCGTTCGGCGGCCTCAACTGGGCGCTCGACGGCGCCGCGCCGCCCGTCGCCGCCGTGCTGCGCCTCGAGCCCGCGATGGCGTCGCGGGCGCGCTCTCGGCGCCGAAGCAGCCGCCGCTCCCGGCCGGCGGCATGCCGGCGCGCGAGATCCGCTTCCGCGACGTGACGTTCGCGTATCCCGGCAGCGGCGCGGCCGGTGCTCGAGGGCTTCGACCTCGACGATCCCCGCCGGGTCGTCGCTCGCGATCGTCGGACAGAACGGCGCCGGAAAGACGACGCTCGCCAAGCTGCTCTGCCGGCTGTACGACCCGCAGGCCGGCGCGATCGAGGTCGACGGCGTCGACCTGCGCGACCTCGACGTCGACGCCTGGCGATCGCGGCTGGCCGCCGTGTTCCAGGACTTCATCCGCTTCGAGCTGCCGCTGCGCGACAACGTCGCCCCGGCCGGCGCCCCCGACGACGTCGTCGCGCGCCGCGCTCGCCGCGGCCGGCGCCGGCGGGCTCGCCGCGCTCGACACGCCGCTCGCCCGCGGCTACGCGGGCGGCACCGAGCTCTCCGGCGGGCAGTGGCAGCGCGTCGCGCTCGCGCGCGCGCTGTGCGCGGTCGCGCTCGGCGCCGGGCTCGTGCTGCTCGACGAGCCGACCGCGCAGCTCGACGTCCGCGGCGAGGCCGAGATCTTCGACCGCATCCTCGCCGCGACGCGCCAGGCGACGACGATCCTGATCTCGCACCGCTTCTCGACCGTGCGCCACGCCGATCGCGATCTGCCGTGATCGAGCACGGCCGGGTGATCGAGCTCGGCACGCACGACGAGCTGATGGCCCGCGGGGCCGCTACCGCACGATGTTCGAGCTGCAGGCGCAGCGCTTCGGCGCCGCCGAGGACGAGGAAGGCACGGTCGTATGAGCGCCTCGCCTGACGCGGCTGCCGCCCGCGCTGCCCGTCGATGTGGCGGCTCCTGAAGCTCGGCTACCGCCACGAGCCGGGCATGCTCGCTCGCCGCGTTCGCTGCTCTCGCTCCTGGCCGCGCTGCCCGACGCGCTGCTGGCCCTGTGGCTGAAGCTGCTCGGCCAGGGCGTGCTCGCGGGCGACCGCCGCCTGCTCGTCGACCGCCGCCGTCGGCCTCGGCCTGTCCGCGGTCGGCACCTGGTTCCTGCGGCACCGTCAGCACCCGCGTGCAGCGCCGCTTCCGCGACCGGGTCACGATCGCGCTCGAGTCGCACGTCGCGCGGCTGCAGGCGTCCGTCGCGACCATCGCCCACCAGGAGCGGCCCGACTACCTCGACCGGCTCGTCGGTCCTGCGCAACCAGGTGTTCGTGCTCGACCACATGTACATGTCGGTGTTCGCGACCTGCGGCTGGATCCTGCGCCTCGCCGTCGTCGTCGGGCTGCTGGTGTCGATTCATCCCGCGCTCGCCGCGCTCGCTCTCTTCGCGCTGCCCACCGTGCTGACCTCGACGCTGGCGGCCGGGCGTCGAGCGCGTCGCGGAGGAGCGCGGCGCGCCGGACGAGCCGCCTGGCCCGGCACCTGTTCCTGACCGCCACGACCGCGCCGCCCGGCAAGGAGGTCCGCGTCACGCGGCATCGGCGAGCGCCTGGTCCGCGCAGCGGCGCGAGGCCTGGGAGCGCTGGTACGGCCCGGTGGCGGCCGCCCGCTCGAGGAGCGCGGCGTGGCACACGCTCGCGTGGGCGATCTTCGGCGGCGCCTACGTCGGCGCGATCGTGTTCGTGGCGTCGGTCCTGCGGGCGCCGCCGGCGAGCGTGCTGCTCGTGCTCGCCGCCGGCTCGCGGCTCTCGGCGTACATCGGCGCCACCGTCGGCGAGATCGGCTTCCTGCGCGGCATCTGGCTCGACGGCTCCCGCCGCCTGGCCTGGCTCGAGGACTACGCGGCGTCGCTCGACGGCGCCGGCCGACCAGCCCGCGCCGTCGCGGCTGCGCGAGGGCATCCGCCTCGAGGGCGTGTCGTTCGCCTATCCCGGCACCGACCGCCTCGTCCTCGACGGCGTCGACCTCGCGCTGCCCGCGGGCTCGGTGGTCGCGATCGTCGGCGAGAACGGCGCCGGCAAGACGACGCTCGTCAAGCTGCTCGTGCAAGCTGTACGAGCCGACGGCGGGCGCGATCCTCGTCGACGGCGCGCCGCTCGCGCGCATGCGGCGGACGAGTGGCGCGCGGCGCCTCGCGGGCGCGTTCCAGGACTTCTTCCGCTTCGAGCTCCGCGCCCGCCACTCGGTGGGCGTCGGCGACGTGCCGCGCCTCGACGACGAGCGCCGCGGTCGACGCGCCGCCGTCGCGCGCGCCGGCGCCGACGACGTCGTCGCGCGGCTGCCCGCGCGGGCTCGAGACCCAGCTCGGCCCGACCTGGCCGGGCGGCGTCGAGGTGTCGCTTCGGCCAGTGGCAGAAGCTCGCGCTCGCGCGCGGGTTCATGCGCGACGAGCCGCTGCTGCTGGTGCTCGACGAGCCGACGGCGGCGCTCGACGCCGAGACCGAGCACGCGCTCTTCGAGCGCTACGCGGCGGCGGCGCGCGGCGACGCCGGCGGACCGCGACGGGCGCGGCGGGCGCATCACGATCCTCGTGTCGCACCGCTTCTCGCACCGTGCGCATGGCCGACCTGATCGTCGTGCTCGACGGCGCGCCGCGTCGCCGAGGTCGGCACCCACGACGACCTGATGGCGACGGGCGGCCCGTACGCCGAGCTCTACGGCATCCAGGCCGCGGCCTACCGCTGAATCGCCGCGGCGTGCGCGCCGGCGCGCGCGGGCCTTCCCGACCGCCAGCGAGACGGCGAGCGCGGCGGAGAGTGGCGTGACCCAGAAGTCCGGCGCCTTCATGGCCAGGAGCGTCGCGCCGGAGATCGCGCACCAGATCGCCGGAATGGCGAGGAGCTCCCAACGGACGCGCCCGGCCGTGAGGAGGACAAGGCCGAGGGTCGCGACGGCGGTGGGATCCGGGGCGACGCCGAAGATCTCGACCTGACGCCAGGGCCGGCCGCAGAGCGGGCCGAGGAAGGAGCTGAGCCACAGAGCGCGAGAAAGAAAGATCCCGAGCGCGGCCCGGCCGATCGGGCCCTCCCGCGGCCCGAACACGAGCCTGCCGCGGAGGACGCCCGTCCAGATCAGGAGCGCGGCCTCGAATCCGAAGCCCCAGGCAAAGTCCACAGCGGCCGATGTTGATCGTCGCGTAGCGGTTCGCGTGAAACGCGATCGCGACCCAGAGCCAGCATCCCGCGAGGAGCGCCGCGATCCACGCGCCCTGCGAGCACGCCCGGGCCGCGCGCACCGAGGAGGAGGATCGCGACACCGAGCGCGATGCGCGACGATCTGCGCCGGCCAGATCGCGGCGTTGTAGAGCTCGAAGAGGCGGTAGTAGGTGCGCGGCGAGAAGAGCAGGAGGTCCGAAAGCGAGTAGGTCCACCACTCCGACATCAGAGCTTCTCGACTGATGCGGCGATCATGCGCGCGGCGCATGGCCTCGTCCGGCAGGCGGCCCGGCAGGCGGCGCCCATGTTTTCGCGCACGTGGTCGACGCGGGTCGTCGCCGGAATCGCGCACGTCGACCGCCGGGTGCGAGACGATGAACTTCAGGAGGACCTGCGCCCAGTTCGCGCAGTCGATCTCGCGCGGCCCAGCCGGGCAGCGGATGCCGCTCGACCCTGCGGATGAGCTCGCCCTCGCCGAAACGGCCGGTTGCACGATGACGCCGATCGCCCGCTCCCGCGCGAGCGGCAGGATGCCGCTCCTCGACCTCGCGGTCGAGGACGTTGTAGCGTGAGCTGGACGAAGTCGAGCGGCTGGGCGCGCATGATCTGCTCGATCTCGTCGTGGCGGCGCCCGTCCGAGGTCGTGACCCGACGTAGCGCAGCCGGCCGGCCGCCTTCATCGCGAAGAGCGTCGCGCAGAGTGCTCCTCGCCAGACATGCAGGTTGTGGACCTGCAGCAGGTCGAAGCGCGGGACGCCCCAGCGACGCCGCGACTCCTCGATCTGCGCCGGGCCGCCGGCGCCCGAGGAGATCCAGACCTTGTCGGCCGAGAAAAGCTGCGCTGCGGCTTGCCGAGCTTGGCCAGGCCGTAGCCGATCACCTCCTGCGAGGAGCCGTACATCGGCGAGGAGTCGATCAGGCGCCCGCCCGCCGTCGAAGAAGGCGCGCATGACTTCGGCAGCAGGAGTCGCGGGCGGCCGGGTCGTCGCCGACGTTGAACGTGATCCAGCTGCCGAGGCCGACCAGAGGCAGCGCCTCGCGGCTCGGAGGGAATGGCACGCGTCAGGATCGGGGATCGCTCGGGCGCCGCGGCGAGGGGCCGGACGAGCGCGCCGGCGCCGGCGGCCGCGAGCGAGGCCAGCAGGGTCCGGCGGGTCAGCGTCGGGGGGCGCGGCATCCGGATTCTCTCCTCGCGGAACACGCGGGACGATGGTCCGGCATTCGCGCGCCGCCCGCCGGAGCGAACTGCCGGACGGCCTGGGCTGACCCGCAGGGTCGCCTGTCCCCGGACTCGAGGGGTTCGACAGCCCACTTGGCCGGCGTGTTGACAAATTTCTCTGGAAAAAGATACCGGGCCTGTCGATCCGGGGTCTCCGCGTTCGTCAGTCTCAATGAAGCCAGGGTCAAGCCGGTCAATAGCGCCCGGAAGCTCCGGCCGGAAATCGAAACCGAAAGGAGACAGGACAATGCGATTCATGGTCATCGTCAAGGCCACCAAGAGACTCGGAGGCGGGCGTGCTCCCGGACGAGAAGCTCCTGACGGACGATGGGCAGCTACAACGAAGAGCTGGCGAAAGCCGGCGTGCATGCTCGCCGGCGAGGGGCTCCAGCCGAGCTCGAAGGGCGCGCGCGTCGGTTCTCCGGGAGCGAAGCGGACCGTGATCGACGGGCCCTTCGCCGAGACCAAGGAGCTGATCGCCGGCTTCTGGCTGATGGCAGGTGAAGTCGAAGGAGGAGGCGATCGAATGGGTCAAGCGCTGCCCCAACCCCTTCCCGGCGAGGAGTCCGAGATCGAGATCCGGCAGGTGTTCGAGGCGGAGGACTTCGGCGCCGAGTTCACGCCCGGAGCTGCGGGAGCAGGAGGAGCGCCTGCGCGCGCAGGCGGCCCACAACAAGAAGTAAGTCCCAGCGCCGAACGCGAAAGTGGCGATGCGGATTCTTAGAGGAGGCATCCTCGTGTGCTCGGCCTGTCACCTCCCGCGAGAATCGCCTGAAGGCGCTCATCCCGCTGATGAAAACAGGGAACAGATTGAGACAGAACGACGCGATTCGCCTGGAAGGTTGACCGGGCAGACCCGAAGACAATAGGCTGTCGAACGAGAAAAGGAGGAATGCAATGGCAGTCAAGAGCAAGACGAGCCGAAGAAAGCGAAGGCCGCGCCGGCGAAAGCCCGCGAAGGCGGATTCCCTGAAGATGAGCGAGGCGTCGCCCGCCTTTCACGGTCAACGACCTGACGCGGAGCCTCGCCTGGTACCGGGACGTCCTCGGGTTCAAGACCGACGAGCGCTGGGAGCAGGACGGAAAGCTCATGGGCGTCTCGCTCAAGGCCGGCGGCGTGACCTTCATGATCGCGCAGGACGACTGGAAGAAGGGCCGCGACCGGAAGAAGGGTGAGGGCTTCCGGCTCTACTGCGCGACGAAGCAGAACGTCGATGCCCTCGGCGAAGAAGATCGAGGCGCGGGGCGGCAAGCCTCGACCAGAAGCCGACCGACCAGCCCTGGGGGACGCGCGACTTCGCCCTGACCGATCCCGACGGTTTCAAGATCACGATCGGAGCCGACAGGAAGTAGCCAACACGTCGCTACGCGCTGCGGGCGGGACGTGCGCCCTCGGCGCACCGGCGATCGGCTCGGCCGGATGCGGCCTCGACCGCTCGCCTCGTCCCGTCCTCGCGCTTCGCTCCGCGGCGCCGTCTATCTCCTTCGGTTACTTCAGGAGAGCTTCGCGCCCGCGGTATGATCATCGACGCCTCGAAAAATCCCCGGTGCCTCCGATCGAACGCGAACCCGAACTTCTCGGCCCCGTCTCCTGTGGCGCGGCGTGAGTAGTCTCCCCGAGCGAAGCGAGGAAGGCTCACGCCGCGGGGCTAAGCGATCGGGAGGATCAGGCTCGCGGTCGAGGCCGCATCCGGCCGAGCCGCGGGCCGGTGCGTCCGAAGCGCAGATCCAGTACGATAGCGCTAGCGCGTGACGGCTACCGATACCCATCGCGCGATCGACGCGGTCTGGAGGATCGAGTCGGCCCGGCTCATCGCCGGCCTCGCGCGGATCGTGCGCGACGTCGGTCTCGCCGAGGACCTCGCGCAGGACGCGCTCGTCGCCGCGCTCGAGCGGTGGCCGGAGTCGGGCGTCCCGGACAACCCGGGCGCCTGGCTCATGGCGACCGCGAAGCATCGCGCGATCGACCGGCTGCGCCGGAGCAACGCTGCTCGAGCGCAAGCACGGAGGAGCTCGGGCGCGAGCTCGAGCGCCCGGCAGGAGACGGCCGCGGCGGATCTCGACGCCGCGGTCGACGACGACATCGGCGACGACCTCCTGCGCCTCATGTTCACGGCCTGCCATCCGGTGCTCTCGACCGGAGGCGCGCGTGGCGCTCACGCTCCGCCTGCTCGGAGGCCTGACGACCGAGGAGATCGCGCGGGCCTTCCTCGTCCCGGAGCCGACCGTCGCCCAGCGCATCGTCCGGGCCAGGCGGACCTCGCCGAGGCGCGCGTGCCCTTCGAGGTTCCCCGCGGGCGCGGAGCTCGCCGCCCGCCTGTCGTCGGTGCTCGAGGTCATCTACCTCGTCTTCAACGAGGGCTACTCCGCGACCGCCGGCGACGACTGGATGCGGCCCGCGCTCTGCGAGGATGCGCTCCGCCTCGGCCGTATCCTGGCCGGGCTCGCTCCGCAGCGAGCCGGAGGTCCATGGCCTCGTCGCGCTGATGGAGATCCAGGCGTCGCGCGCGAGGGCGCGCGTGGGCCCGTCGGGGCGCGCCCATCCTGCTCCTCGATCAGAACCGCGCGCGCTGGGATCAGCTCCTCATCCGCCGCGGCCTCGCCGCGCTCGAGCGCTCGCGGAAGCGCTCGGCGGCGCGCGTCGGGCCGTACGCGCTGCAGGCCGCGATCGCCGCCTGTCACGCGCGCGCGCGCACCGCGCGGAGGACACGGACTGGACGCGCATCGCGGAGCTCTACGAGGCGCTCGCCCGGCTCGCGCCCTCCCCCGTCGTGGAGCTGAATCGCGCGGTCGCGGTCGCGATGGCGTTCGGTCCGGCCGCGGGCCTCGCGCGCGTCGACGCGCTGGTCTCGGAACCGTCGCTCGCGGGCTACCACCTGCTGCCGAGCGTGCGCGGCGACCTGCTCGCGAAGCTCGGCCGCTTCGACGAGGCCCGCGCGGAGTTCGAGACGCGCGGCGGCGCTCACGCAGAATGCTGCGCGAGCGCGCGTCGCTCCTCGAGCGCGCGGCCGCCTGCGCGCGGAGCCGGCGCCGCGGCGCTGACCGAAGTCGGAGAGAAGAATTCGGCTATGCTCGTGCCGCGCCTTGCCAGCCGCGGCCCGCACGCGTTCGACAAAGCCTGTCTCCCAGGCGACGACAGCGCCGATTTCCCGGCGCGCTGCTCGCGCGCACCGGGTTCCCGTCTGGTCCCGCCGGAGACGATCGTCAGTCCGGAATCCCGGCTCTCGTACCGCGTCGATCGGATGCTCGGCGAGGGCGGCTACGGCCAGGCCTACCTGGCCACCCGGCTCGGACGCTCGCGCTCCGTGCCCGCGGCGGTCTGCATCAAGGCGAGCGAGCACATCGACGGTTGGCTGCGGGAGGCGTACTTCGGCCAGCTCCTCGACGGCGCATCCGCGGGCGATCCAGGTCTTCGACGCGTTCCCGCTCCTGCGGCCGGACCGGCCGCGTCCTCTACTGCCTCGCCCTCGAATACGCGCGCCACGGGCGACCTCCGCGCGTTCCTTCACAAGACGGCCAGGAAGTGGCCGGAGCCGGCGGCGCGGCGCGAGATCGCGGGCATTCTCCAGGTGCTTCAGAAAGCTCCACCGCGGCCAGATGCTCCACCGGGACCTCACGCCCATGAACGTGTTCGTCTGCGGCGACCGGACCCTGAAGCTCGGGCGACTTCGGCATCGTCCGGCACCAGAGCGACCGCCGGGGCATCCGCGCGCGCACCCTGAACCGGCTGACGGCCCCGCTCGAGATCCTCGACGGCGCCGCTCCGAAGTGGCAGGCGCGCGACGACGTGTACCAGGTCGGGCAGCTGCTGGGGATGCTGGTGAAGGGCGACGCGCGGTCGCGGATCCGGACCGGCGAGATCCGGCGGCTTCCGTGCACCGACCACCTGAAGGAGATCGTCTACCGCTGCATCGGCGAGCGGCGCAAGCGCTACGAGAGCGCCGACGAGCTGATCGCGGCGCTTGAGCCACCGGCCGGCCGCGTTGAAGGCCGGGGCCCTGCGGTCGCTCGCCGGAGTCCACCTCGCCTTCACGGGCATCCTCTCGAAACGCGCGGAGCGAGGCCGTCCGCGCGGCGCGGCGGGCCGGCGCGATCGTCCATGGCGCGCCCTCGGCGCAGACGACCGTCGTCGTCCGCGGGCGGCCGAACCCGCTGCAGGCGGCCGGGCGGGAGGCGGCCGGAAGCTCCTGGAGATCAAGCGGCTGCGCGAGAAGGGACAGCGGATCACGCTCCTCGACGAGAAGCGCTTCTGGAAGCTCGTGTCGCGTTGATCGTCCACCTCGTCGACGGCACGTACGAGCTCTTCCGTCACTTCTACGGCGCGCGGCGCGCCCACAAGGGCGAGGACCGTCCGTTCGGCGCCGTGATCGGCGTGCTGCACACGGTGCTGGAGATGATCGAGAAGGGCGCGACGCACATCGGCGTGGCGACCGACCACGTCATCGAGTCCTTCCGCAACGGCCTCTGGCCCGGCTACAAGACGGGCGCCGGCATCGAACCCGCGCTCCGCGCCCAGTTCCAACCGCTCGAGGACGCGCTCGCCGCGATGGGGGTCGCGGTCTGGCCGATGGTCGAGCTCGAGGCCGACGACGCGCTGGCCTCCGCGGCGCGGATCGCCGACGAAGACCCGCGCGTCGAGAAAGTCTGCATCTGGACGCCCGACAAGGACCTGGCGCAGTGCGTCCGCGGCGACCGGGTCGTGCAGGTCGACCGCCGGTCGAACAAGATCCGCGACGCGGACGGGCGTTCGGCGAGAAGTTCGGCGTCGAGCCGCCGCTGATTCCCGACTTCCTCGCCCTGGTCGGCGACGCCGCCGACGGCTATCCGGGCATTCCCGGCATCGGCCCGATCACCGCGGCGCGGCTTGCTCAACCAGCACGGCCCGATCGAGGAGTTTCCCCCGCCGTGCTCGGCGAAAGCCGCGCGCTCGCGCTGCTCTTCAAGGACCTGGCCACGTTGAGGACGGACGCGCCTCTCTTCCGGCGACGTCGGCGCGCTCGTGTGGCGCGGCCCCTCCCCGCGCGTTTGCCGCGTGGACGAGCCGCGTCGGCGACGCCCGGCTCCTGGAGCGCGCCCTCAAGGCGCCCGTCGCGGGTCCGTTCAGAAAACACGGAAGGGCGCTGAAAAAACTAGGCCTCGACCAGGACCTTGAAACCCCCGTAGGCCATCCGCTTCGCGTCGAAGGGCATCGCTGCCGAATCCATCATCTCCGCGAGCTTCCGGGTCTTTCATCACCTTCGCGTTGACGCCGGTCGCGATGCGCGCGCGACTTGAATACGATCCACGAGAACACGACCGTTTCGCCGGGCCTGGCGCTTGATGGCCCGCGGGAACGGCACCCCAAACTTCGGTTTGAGGTCTTCGCCGACGCATTCCCGGTACTCCAGGGCGCCGTGCTTGCGCCACATCCTGGCGCCCTTCGCGGCCATGCGGCGGTAGGCCTCGAGCTTCTTCCGGGGTACGGGCAGGACATATCCGTCGACGTATCGCATGTGCGCTCTCCTTCTCCGGGACTCTACTTCTTTCGGCGACACGGCATAGACTCCCGCAGGCCATGAAACGAGCCGTCCTCCTCCTTCTCTTTGCGGCCGCGTGCCTGGCCGCGCGGGCCTCCCTCGCCGTGAACCCGCCGGGGACGGCGCTGCCCGCCGCCTTCCACGGAGGCCTCGCGGCGCATCGACCCGCTGGTCGCCGAAGCTGGCGACGCACCGGCGGCTGCTCGATCGTCGCGGCGCATCCCGGACGACGAGTGACACGGCGCTCCTGACAGCTCGTCGCCAGAGGCATGGGAGGAGAGTCGGCGTACCTGTCGCTCTCCCGGGGCGACGGGGGTCAGAACCTGATCGGGCCGGAGCTCGGCGTCGGCCTGGGCTGATCCCGCACGCAGGAGCTCGACGCCGCACGCAAGCTGGACGGCGCGCGGCAGTACTTCACGCGCGCCTACGACTTCGGGTTCTCGAAGAGCGTCGAGGAGACGTTCCGATTCTGGCCGCGCGAAGAGGTCCTGAAGGACGCCGTGCGGGTCATTCGCCGATTCCGCCCGCAGGTCGTCGTCGCCGTGTTCACGGGCACGCCGCGCGACGGTGCACGGCCAGCACCAGGAGTCCGCGATCATGCGCGCGGGAGGCGTTCGCCGCGGCGGGAGACCCGAAGGCCTTTCCGGAGCTCGCCGCCGAGGGCCTGACTCCCCTGGAAGCCGCTGGCGCTCTACAGGAACACGCGCTTCCTCGGACCGGGAAGCGACGACCGCCGTCCTCCCGACCGGGGGCATCGAGCCGATCACCGGCCGCTCGTACCAGCAGATCGCCGTCGCGAGCCGCAGCCTGCAGCGCTCGCAGAGCACCGGGGCGATCCAGGCGCTCGGCGGCAACGAGACGCGCGTGGCGTGGGTGGCCGGAGTCGGAGGGCCGGAGACGAAGGACATTTTCGCCGCGATCGCCACGGATCTGCCCGCGCTCGCCGGAGAAGTCGGCGACCCCGCGCGCCGCCGACGGATAGAGCAGCGCCTCGCGACGGTCCAGAAGCTCGCCGAGGAAACGCGGCGCCAGCTCACGCCGGGAAACCTCGCCACCGCCGTCGCGCCGCTGTCGGCGGCGCTCGAGGGAGCTGCGCCGCGCGGGCGGCCGCCGCGGAGCCGGGCCAGGAGCCCGGCGGAACGCTCATGCTGCTCGACGAGAAGATCGCGGCGGCGCAGTCGGCGGTCGCGTCGGCCGCGAGAGTCGCGATCGACGCGCTGGCCGATCGCGAAACGGTCGCCGCCGGGGAAGACCTGCACATCACGGCGAGCGTCTGGAACGCGGGCGCGCAGCCCGTCGAAGTCACCCGCTTCGAGCTCGTCAGCCCTGACGGCTGGCAGGTCCCGGCGGCGGACGCGGCGGCCCGGAAGCTCGAACCCGGAAAGCTCGAGGAATGGAAAGGCAACGCCACGCCGCCCCCGGGCGTGCATCCCACCCTCCCCTATTTTCTGCGGCGGCCGCTCGTGGGCGCGCTTTACGACTGGAGCGAGGCGCCGGCCGCGGCGCGCTGGCGAGCCCTTCCAGCCGCCGCCGTTGACGGCCGCCGTCGACGGTCGCGATCGGCGGGACCCGCGTCCGGCTGGAGCGCGAAGTGACGTCGGCGGTTTCGCGACGAGGCATTCGGCGAGATCCGGCACGCGGTGCGCGTCGTCCCGAGCGTCGAGGTCACGGTCGAGGCCGGATTTGATCGTCTGGCCCTCCGCGAGGAAGGATTCGGCCCGGCTGGAGGTGCAGATCGTCTCCGATTCGCCGAAACCGGTCCGGGGAAAGCTCGACATCGGCCTTCCGTCCGGATGGACGGCCGTGCCTCCGCCGGCCTTCGCGCTCGAGAAACGCGGCGCGGCGCGGACGCTCGAGGTGGCGTTGAAGCCGCCCGCGTCGTCTTCGTCCTTTCATGGGACGATCCCCGTCGCCGCGGTCCTGGAGAGCGGTGAGCGCGTCAACCTCTCCGTCCGCCTGGTGGACTACGAGACATCCGGCCGGCCCCGCTCCCGCAGCCGAGCGCCATCGCGATGAGCGTCGTCGACCTGCGCCTTCCCCGCTCAAGAGCGTCGGCTACATCCGCGGCGCCCCTCGGACCAGGTGCCCGAGGCGCTCCTCGCCGTCGGCAGTTCCTGTCGAGGTCCTCGCGCCGCGCGTGCTCGAGCATGGCGACCTCTCCCGCTACGACGCGATCGTCGTCGGGCCGCGCGCCTACGAGACCGGACGCGGCCCTCCCGCGGCGAACGCGCGTCTGCTCGACTACGCGCGCCGCGGCGGGCTCCTCATCGTGCAATACCAGCAGACCCGGGTTCACGGCGGCCGGCTTCGCCCCGAGACGCTCGAGATCACGCGGAGCGACCGCGTGACCGACGAGACGGCGAAGGTCGCGGTGCTCGAGCCGACGCATCCGATTCTCAAGACTCCCAACGCGATCGTGGCGAGCGATTGGGACGGCTGGAGTCCAGGAGCGCGGGCTCTACTTCGCGCACTCTTGGGCCCCCGCGTACAAGCCGCTCCTCTCCATGGCGGACCCGGGCGATGCCGAGCAGCGCGGCTCGCTCCTCGTCGCCACGATCGGCAAGGGTCACTACGTTTACACGGGCCTCGCTTTTTTCCGCCGAGCTTCCGCCGGCGTGCCCGGCGCCTACCGCCTCTTCGCCAACCTCCTCGCCTGGAAGTGACCGCGCGCCGCTACGCGCGCGGTCATCCTGAGCGCCGTGAGGCGCGAAGGATCTTGGTCTACTCTTCCCCTCGCGCTGTCATCCTGAGCGCAACGAAGGATCTCGGTCTTTTCTTCGAGTTCTGCCCTCCAGAGATTCTTCGTCGCTGCGCTCCCTCAGAATGACAGCGGGGGCCCGGCTTTCCGGCCGAGTCTTGCAACGAGCGGGGTAAGGGGTGAACTATGAAGATCAAAGAGATCATGACGGAAGAGTCCGGCGTGCTGCACGCCGGAAACGTCGCTGCGCGAGGTCGCCGCGATGTTCGTGGACAATGACTGCGGCGCTGTTCCCGTCGTGGACAACGTGAACACGCGAAGGCCGATCGGGATCGTGACCGACCGCGACATCGCCTGCCGCACCGTCGCGAAGGGATTGAACGCCCTGGGCTGACGGCCCGCGACTGCATGTCGAGCCCCAGCGTGACGGTCCCGGAGGACGCGAGCCTCGAGCGAGGCCATCCGGCTCATGGAAGACAAGCAAGGTCCGGCGTCTCCCGGTCGTGGACGAGCGGGGACGCTGCATCGGCGGTCGTCGCGCAGGCGGACATCGCCCTCTCCGCGGGCCGAGGGAAGAGACCGCCGAGGTCGTCCGAGAGATTTCCCGGCCCTGAGCCTTCGCCCGCGCGGTTGAAGGACTCGTCCGCACGACGGCGCGCTGCTATCCTTCGCGCCGTGACGCGGCGGCTTTTCCCAATCGCCCGATTCTCGTCGCGGCGCTGCTGCCCGCCTGCCGGCGGGACTCCCGCACTCCGCTGGTCATCTATTCTCCGCACGGGCGGGACCTGCTCGGGCATGGTCGAGAAGACCTACGAGGCAGCGCATCCGGACGTGGACGTCCGCTGGCTCGACATGGGCTCGCAGGAGGTCTACGACCGCGTCCGCTCGGAGAAGGCCAACCCGCAGGCGGACGTCTGGTTCGGCGGGCCGAACACGATCTTCGCGCGCGGCGCGCGCGAGACGGTCTCCTGGAGCCCTACCGCCCGTCGTGGGCGGCCGCGATCCCGCCGGAGAGCCGGCACCCGAAGCGACCTCTACTTCGGCGTGTACCGCACGCCCGCCGTCATCGTCTACAACTCCGGCGCGGTCGCCGGCGGCCGACGCGCCGCGCGACTGGGACGACCTCGCTCGACCCGCGCTGGAAGGGGAAGGTCCTGATCCGCGATCCGCTCGCCTCCGGGACGATGCGCGCGATCTTCGGCATGATCCTCGCAGCGCTCGATCGCCGAGACGGGCTCTCGCCGAGCGCGGCTTCGAGTGGCTCCGCGCGCCTGGACGCGCAGACCAGGGAGTACGTCATGAACGCCTCGATCCTCGTCGAGAAGGTCGCGCGGCGCGAAGGGCTCGTCACCGTCTGGGATCTGCCCGACGTCCTGCTCGAGATGCGCGCGGAGCAAGGACCTCGCGCTACGTCTTCCCGGCGAGCGGCACGCCGGTCATCGACGACGCCGTCGGCCTCGTGCGCGGGCGCGAAGCACCCGCGTGAGGCGCGCGCGTTGATCGAGTGGCTCGGCAGCCCCGAGGCGCAGCTCCTCGCGGCGCGAGAACGCCTTCCGGCTCCCGGCCCGCACGGACCTTCCGGCCGGCGAGCTCCCGGACTGGGCGCGCGACGTCGAGAAGAAGATGATCCCCGCGAAGATGGACTGGGACCTCCTCGACCGCGAAGGCCAGGGCTGGATGGCGAAGTGGGACCAGACGAAGTGAGAGGCAAGGGAGTAAGCATTGAAGATTGAAGAAGATTGAAGCGATCGAGAGATTGGAAGACCGCAGTCTGAGTCAATCACAATCGGCAATCGTCAATCGTCCGAGTTCCTGCGTCCTCGACCGCCTCGACAAGCGCTTCGCCGGGCTGCACGTCACGCGCGACGATCTCACTCTCCGTCGCGAAGAGCGAGATCGTCGCGCTGCTCGGGCCCTCCGGCAGCGGCAAAGACGACGGTGCTGCGGCTCGTCGCGGGATTCGAGACGCCCGACTCCGGGCGCGATGCGTCGTCGAGGCGAAGACGTCACGCGGCTTCCGCCGGAGCGCCGGCAGCTTCGGGATGGTCTTCCAGCACTACGCCCTCTTCCCGCACATGACGGTCGGAGAGAACGTCGCCTTCGGCCTCGAGGCGCAGAAGCTGCCGCGCGCGGACGTCGAGCGCCGCGTCGCCGAGAGCCTCGCGGCCGTGGACCTCGCGGGCTTCGAGCGCCGGCGCATCGCGCGAGATTTCCGGCGGTCAGCAGCAGCGCGTGGCGCTGGCGCGCGCGCTCGCGCCCAGCCCCGCGTGCTGCCTGCCTCGACGAGCCGCTCTCGAACCTCGATCCGACGCTGCGCGAGCGCACGCGGCGCGAGTTGAAGCGCATCGATCCGGCGCGTCGGCATCACGACGCTCTTCGTCACGCACGAGCAGGAGGAGGCGTTCGATCTCGGCGACCGCGTCGCGGTCATGAACGCGGGCCGGCTCGAGCAGGTCGGACCTCCGGAGGCGCTCTACGAGGAGCCCGCGACCCGCTTCGTGGCGACGTTCATCGGGCGCTCGAGCGTCCTGCCCGCGACGTGGCTGGCGTCGCGCGGGCGCGGTCGGCTCGGCGGGGGCCGGTCTGGCGCGCGACGCCGAGGCGGGCGCTCGCGGAGGAGCCGAGGTCGACCTCGTCGTGCGGCCGGAAGGGCTGACGCTGTCGGACGGGCAGCCGCCGGACTCGCTCGCGCGGACGACGTCGTCGGGCGGCCGCTACGCCGGGACGGGTCGCGCTACTTCGACGTCGCGCTCGATCGCGGCGGCAGCGTCGAGGTGCTCGCGGCCGCCGGACGCGGCGCGGCCGGGGCGAGCAGGTGTTCGTCGCGCCCGATCGGAGGGGCCGTGCCGCGGGCGTTTCCGGAGGGAGACGAGTTGATGCGGTGGCGCACCGCCGCGCCCGCTCGCCAGCGCGCTCTCCCGGGGCGCGGGGGATCCCGGCGGGCTCGCTCACGGTGCTCCTCGTGTGGCTCGTCTGCTATCCGCTCGTGCTGACGCTTCGGCGAGGCGCTCGGCGCGCCGGGCTGGAGCCTCGAGTACTTCGCCGAGTTCTGCGCGGCGGCCGGACGGAGTGGCAGGCGCTCTGTGGGCGAGCCTCTGGATCTCGCTCGCGACCGTCGCGCTCTCGGCGGCGATCGGCGTGCCGCTCGCGTTTCTCTTCGAGCGCGCCGACTTCCCGGGCCGGCGCGCTGCTGCGGACGCTCGATCGCCCCTGCCGGTCGTCTGCCTCCGCTCGTCGGCGTCGCTCGCCTTTCTCTTCCTCTACGGCGAGAGCGGGTTCTTCGCGCGCGGCCTGCAGGCGGCTCTCGCGCATCGAAGGAGCCGCCGTGGCGCCTCGCGGGCCCGGCGGCGATCCTGCTCGTCCACGCCTACTCGATGTACGTCTACTTCTATCTCTTCACGCGGCGCCGGGCTCGCGCGCGCTGGACGCCGCGTACCTCGAGGCGGCCGCCGCGCTGGGCGCGGGCCGCGGGCGCGTCGCTTCCCGCGTGACGCTGCCGCTCCTCGCGCCCGGCGCTGGCGGGCGCGGCGCTCCTGACGTTCATGACGTCGCTCTCGTCCTTCTCGGCGCCGTACCTCTTCGGCGGGACGTTCCGCGTGATGACGACGCAGATCGTCTTCTCGCAGCTTGAACGGCGACAACGAGATGGCGATGGTCGAGACGACGACGCTCGCGGCGGTGGCGCTCGCCGGCCTCTGCCTCCTGCAGCGCGCGGAGAAGCGCGCGGGACGTCGCGGGAGCGATCCGCGGCACGCCGCCGCGTGCGGCGCTCGCTGACGGCACGGGGCGCTCGTGGCCGCGCCTCGCGCTGGCTGCTCGCCGCGCGTCCTGCTCCTGCCGCACGCGACGCTCGTGCTCGTCTCGCTCGTGCCGCCGGGACACCTGGACGATCGAGGCGTGGCCGCCGGTCCTGCGACTTCTCCAACTGGGCGCGGTCTTCTTCGCAGACCGGAGCGCCTGCGGCCCGATCGTGAACTCGCTCTGGATGGCCGTCGTCGGCGACCGCGGGCGCGCTCGCGATCGGGTTTTCGCGGCGCTGGCTCGCCGTGGCGCGCCGCGGACGCGTTCGCGCGGCGCGCTCGAGACGCTCATCGCGCGTGCCCTGGGCGCTGCCGGGACCGTCTTCGCCGTGGCGCTCGCGGCGACGTTCTCCGTCCACGCGCCCTGGGCCGGGCGCTTCGTGCTCGTCGGCACGCGCGGCGATCCTGCCGCTCGGCTACCTCGTGCCGGAACCTGCCGCTCGACCGGCGCGCGCGGCCTTCGCCGGGCTGCGGCAGCTCGATCCCGGCGCTCGACGAGGCGGGCGCCTCTGCTCGGCGCGCGGCGCTGCGCGGCGACTGCCGCGGATCACGCGTCCGCTCCTCGCGCCCGCGCTGCTCGCCGGGCGCTTCGCCTCGCGTTCCTGACCGCGCTCGGCGACTTCGTCGTCTCGATCGTGCTCTACACGTTCGAGACGCGCCCGATCTCGATCGAGATCCTCTCCTCCTTGCGGATGCAGGACACGGGCGCGGCCGCCGCCTACGGGTGCTCCTCGCGGCGCTCGTCCGCCGCGGTCTTCCTCGTCTGGGAGACGGCGCGGCGCAGGAGGGTTGACAGTCGGCGGATCCAGCGCCGGCGGCCGCGTGACGACGCGCGGCGGTCGGACCGCGGCGTAGGAAGCGACGGGACGGGCGTCACGACGCGGACACACCGGCGTCGCGCGCGGTGGCGGTCGGTGTTGGCGTCGGAGCCGCAGAACAGACGATCCGGGAGAGCCTCCCGTCTTCCCGTTCCGAGGTACAGCTCTCCGGCAGCGTCTTCGCCGAAGGTCGTCAACTGCGGCACGAGCTGGCGTCAGCCATCTGGCCGTTCCCGAAGAGCGATCCGAAGCAGTAGTCGCCGTAGAAGTAGACGCCGGCGAGATGCGGATACGCCGCGCCGCGGTAGACGTACCCGCCGATGACCGTGCCGGTGCAGTTCCCGCTGCCGGCGTGAGCGTACTCGTAGAGCGGGCGCCTTGAAGGCTCGGGGAGTTGCACGGACGGGACGCCGGCCGGACATCCGGAGCTGCCGCCGTCGCCGCAGAGCGTTCCCTCCATGATCTTCCAGCCGTAGTTCTCGCCGCCCGATGCTCGCGCGCGGCTGGAAGTCGATCTCCTCGCACGCGCCCTGGCCGACGTCGCGCGATCCAGAGGTCGCCGGTCGCGCGGTCGAAGGAGAAGCGCCACGGGTTGCGCAGGCCCTTCGCCCAGATCTCGTCGGGCGGACGCCTGCCGCCGCGCGAACGGGTTCGACGGCGGGATGCCGTAGAAGGGCGGCGTGTCGACGTTCTGGTCGACGTCGATGCGCAGCAGCTTGCCGAGCAGCGTGTCGTCGCGCTGGGCGTTGCACCATGCGGATCGTTGGCCGAGCCGCCGTCTCCCATGCCCGATGTAGAGGTAGCCGTCGGTCCGAACTGGAGCTGCCCGCCGTTGTGGTTCGCTGAAGGGCTGCGGAGATCGTCATGCAGAATGACGCCGCTGCCCGGATCCGGCGCAGATCGGCGTTGCCGGCCGAGGCCTGGTAGCGCGCGATGACGGTGTTCGCCGGCGGTGTTCGTGTAGTCCACGAAGAAGAACCGGTTCGCGGCGTATTGCGGATGAAACGCGAGGCCCAGAGAGGCCCGCGCTCGCCGCAGCAGAGATACAGGGGCGCCGAGATCGAGGAACGGCCGCCGGCTGGACTGCCGCCGTTGAAGATCGAGGATCTTCCCGCTCTGGAGAGTCAGGAAAGAGGCGCGCGTCCCCGGCGTTCGCGATCGCGAGTGATCGGCCCAGGCCGGTGGCGAGCGGCTGGAGCGCGATGTCGAGGGGCCGCCGTCCAGCTCCCTCCCGCGCGCCCAGGCGGAACGCCGTCGGCCAGCAGCAGGAGGATGCCGCCAAAGGACGAGAAGGCGCGGCCGCGACGCTTCGGCTCATCGTTTATCCGGCGGCGAAGGAGTACAAACCCATCGGACACCGACACTTACCCGCGCCCGCGGCGACTCTTCGATTGTACGGATTGCGCGACGCTGGAATTGCAGCGCCTCTCCGTCTCGGGTGCCTGTTCCGGGCTCTTCTCCATGCGAGAGCGCTCCGTCGCGGCCTGAACCTTCGTTAGCCGCCGTCGCGCTCTCGCCGCTGGCCTGCGCCGACAAGACGCCGACCGAGCCCCGCGACCGTGACCCGAGATCGAGCGCGTCTCGGCGCAGGCCGCTTCGCCCCCGGCGCGCGGGTCCGCGCCCCGATTCTCTCGCGCCGCGCCAGCCACGGTAGCCGACGGGCTCCTCGCGGAACCTGGGCGGCGATCACGTCCGCGCCACGGTCGGCCGACGCGAGGCACCCTCCTCGAATCTACGACTGCGCCAGCGGCATCGATCCGATCGGCCCTTCACGGTGGACGCGGCCGGGCCCGGTTTCGACCTCATCACGCGCCCATGCCATCAGTCCCCGGGACCGGTCCGGGACGGCGACGTACCCGTCCGCCATCCCGCTCGCGCCACACGAGGCTCGACCGACGGCAAAGTCGCTGACCTTCTCCCGTCACACTGACCGATTCCAACCAGACCTTCGGCCCGTTCGCCCTCGCGCTGAACGCTCCCGGCCGCGTCGTCCGGAATTGCCTCTGAAGATTGAAGATCGAAGGATTGACTGATTGACGATTGACGATTGAACAGGTCGCCTCCCAATCTTTTTCAATCCTGTCAGAACTGACATATCACTTCGAAGCCTTCCCAGTCCTTCCAGTCTTCAGCGCCTGGCGCCGGACGGATGACTGGACAGCCGACAATGGCGAACTCCTACTTCAGCATCACGAGCACCAGGCCCGCGAGGCCTGAGGACGACGCCACGTAGGCGCGTTGGCCACGCAGAAGGTGCTTCCCGGTACAGCAGCAGGCCGGTCGGGAGGGAGCAGGATGGCGACCGCGACGCTCACGACGAGCGAGCCGACGCTGATGTTCAGCCCGCGCGGTAGCAGGCGAGCAGGAAGCCGATCTCGATCCCCGACCGCCGACACGGCCACGCCGATCGTCGCCCAGTTCAGCTTCGCGAGGCCGGCGAGCTTCCGGTGCGCCGCTCCGGGGAGAGGCCAGAGGAGCAGGGTCAGCAGAAGCGCCGCCGCGTAAGGTCACCACGCACGACGGAAGGCAGCGGGTGCGCGTCCGCCGGGATGGACTTCTGCGGGGCGCGTGGTAGAGCAGGTTCGAGGCCACGATCAGAATGACGGAGAGGGTCAGGAGCCTGGCCGGGGAGGTCATACCGCCTCCTTTTGTCCCCCGGGGGGTCGGGGGACCCCGGGGTCCCCCGCCAGGACATCTGTCTTCATCACCGCGTAGGCGCGCACCGGAAGCTTCCGACTCCGTGAAGAGGCGCCGGTAGCGCAGTGAAGCTGCTGAAAGCCCGCGTCGGGAAGCTGGCGTCGAGGCCGCGGAAGGTGCTCGACGATCGGGATCCCGCTTCCGAGCAGATGGCGTGTGCGCCGGCCGCGCTCCGTCCGGCCGTGTCGTCGATGTTGGGCGAATCGATTGCGCGGCGAGCGCCGGCCGTGTACCGCGACGAGCGCGAGGGCCGCCGCGCGTCGTCGTAGGGATTCCCCTCGAGAAATAGGCGAGGCGTGCCGCCAGCGGGAGTCCCCACCCCGACTTGAGCAGGACCGCCTTGCCCCGCGAGATCCTTCCCGCGAGAGAGGTCGGCGTCGAAGCCGCGTCCCGGTTTCTTGCCGACGACCACTCCTCTCAGGTCCGCCGGGCAGCCGAGCGCGGCAGGCCCGCGATGTCCGTTCCCCTCCGCGAAGCGGGTGGAAAGGGCGCGTCCACGTACGTGCCGGTGTTGGCCACCATGTCCCGTGCGCGCGATCGAGAAGCTCGTCCCGAGGCGCGTAGCGGGCATGCGAGTCCTCACGCGACAGGAAGTCCGAGACGATCGGTCCCGGGAGGCCCGGGTAAGTCGTCATGCCCGGTTCGATCGGATGGGAGAGGTCGATCAGCCGGCGCCCGGCGCGCTCACGCGTCCCATCCCATCCGGCTGCGCAGCGACGTGATGTGGGCGACGTGGTGGCGCCCGTGCCGCGTACATCGCGAGGGAGATGGTCGAGGGTCATGGGCCCGCTTTCGGGAGTGGCGCAGCGTTCGGGCGAACTCTTTCTCCGGCCGAGCGCAGCGAGCGCGACCCAGCGGCGGTGGAGCGCGTCGAGAAGATCCAGGCGACACGCCGACGGGAGTCGCCTCGTCCTCGGGCTTTGCCCACTCCGCTTCGTCGTAGATCTTGATGGCCGGGTCCGGTTCGGTCAGCAGCCACTTGAAGCGGACGTAGGCGTTGGCACATGGCTGTCGGGGACGTGGTGCGCGACCTGCCGCACGGTCCAACCTTCCGGCCGGTAACGGCGTGTCAGCTGCTCCGGCGTCAGGCCGGGCGACACCGCTTCGCGCGGCCTGACGGGCGCTTCGCGGCGATCTACTCGCTGAGGCTTCCGCGCCATCGAGGTCAGCGCGGTCTTGTCCCAGACGAACCGGCCGATCGGATAGCGTGGGTCCATCAGCGATCCTCTCCCATTCGGAGACTAACCCGCGCGCGATTTCTTCTCGAAGGCAGCCTTCCAAGAGCTGGATCTGCGCCCGTATGGTAAACGTCGTGGAGCGCGATCCCGCGATCTCGCGCAGCGCACTGCCGTTCGCACCAGCCCGGGCAGCAGGCTCCGCAGGCGCGCCGGGGAAAGCGCCGCGACGACGGCGCGCAGCGCGCGGTGCTCGCGGTCGAGGATTTCCCGCTCCGCCCGCCAGCCTTCTCGCTCGCCGGCGGGAGCGCTGAGCCAGTTCGAGCCCGCGAGCCGGAAGGACGCGGACGGTGTCCCCGTCAGGCGCCGGCGCACGACACGGAGCTTCCAGTAGGCGGCGTGCGCGGCGAGCTCCGGATGCTGTGGCCTGCCCGGCGCCGGGCGCCACGTCCGCCCGCCGCGCCGTCACGCCGCGCAGCGAAGCCCTTGAGGTCGGTCCGTGCCACGCGGAGTTTTCGTAGGCCTCGTCGATCAACGTGGAGCAGGACGCCGATCTCCCCGCCCTCGATGACTTCTTCTTCCTGGTCATGCTGCTATCTCCTTTCGGGCTGCTCTTCCAGGCCGGCTCCGGAACGCGCGCGCCGCCATGCCGGATGATGAGCGCCACCGCCGCGACGATCCCGACGGTCGCGAGCGCGATCCGCAGACGTCACGGCCTCGCCGGCGAAGGCCCATCCAGCAGCACCGCAACAACCGGGTTGACGTAAGCGTACGTCGAGACCCGCGCCGGAGTCGTCGCGTGGAGAGGTACACGTACGCGGAGAGCCCGATGAGCGATCCGAAGACGATCAGGTACCCGAGCGACAGGAGCGAGCGCGTCGAGACGGCCGCGAGGTCCAGCCGCGAGCCTTCGCCCGCCGCCGAGGCCGACGACCCACAGGAGAGATCCTCCGCCGATCATCTCCATCGCCGTGACGGTCAGGACAGACTTCCGGCAGCCGCGACGCGCCGGGAGTAAAGAGCCGGCCGTCAGGACAGGGCCGCGAGCAGGAGCGCGCCGGCGCCCGAGAAGGTCCACGCGGCCGTTGCCCGCGAGATCCCCGGCGCGACGAGGACGAGAAGCCCCGCGAGGCCGATGACGAGCCCGGCGACGACGGGGAGACGCGGCCGCATCCGCTTGTGGATGCCGTCGAGGAGCGCCATCCAGAGCGGCACCGACGCGACGATGAGCGCCGCGAGCCCCGACAGGACGCGCCGCTCCCGCCCGCGTGACGAGGCCGTTGCCGCCGAGGAGCATCAGTCCGCCGATGACGGCGGCCGTCGCGCCAGTGCCGCCAGTCCGGGCGCGCGCCGCCGCCTGCAGGCGCAGCCAGAGTAGAGCAGTAACCCGGCCGCCAGGTGGCGCGTCCCCGCCATGAGAAACGGCGGGATCGTCTCGACGCCGAAGCGGATCGCGAGGTACGTCGACCCCCAGAGGACATAGACCGCCGCGAAGGCCGCCGACGAGCTTCGCCTTCTGCGGCGAGACGCCCGCCATCTCGACGTCAAGCACTGGCCGCCTCTTCGTCCTCCTGTTCCGCCCGCGCCGATCGGAGCTCGACCGATCTCCTTGACGACCTGCGAGCACGATCGTCGTGCCGCGTCGAGGTGACCGATGTCGATCCGGCTCAGCCGATCGCGCAGCAGTCGGCCGAGCGCCTCGGCGTCGCGCGCGCCTGCACCTTCGCGAGAAGCAGTCCTCTCCGGCGACGTGGTGCAGCTCGAGGATCTCCGGGATCTTCGGCGAGCTGCGCCGCGGTCCCGACTGCCCCGGGCCGGTCGTTGGATCGGATGAACATGAAGGCAAGCTGCGCCGAGCTCCACGGCGCCGTCGGGTCCACGTCCGCGTGATAGCCGCGGATGATCCCCTTCTCCTCGAGCTTCCCGGAATGACCGCTCGAACACGGCCGAAGGCGCAGGCCGACTTTCCGCGCGATCTCGGCATTGGAGGTCCTGGCGTTCTTCTGCAGAATCTTCACAATTTCAGTGTCTATTCCGTTGATCATTCGTACTATTTAAGCTTTCTAGAGACGAATTGTCAATATCGCCGTGTCGATTTCACGAACTCCGCCGACTTACCTCTGGCCCCTTTTCGATGGAAAGGGTTGCAATCAGAAGGCGGGAATCAGCGGAACCAGCGGAAGCCAATGATGGACCGAGTCGCCGAACGAACGCCGAGCAATCCCTGTCATCCTGAGCGCGGCGAGGATCTCGACCTTCGCTTCGAGACTTACCGTCCAGAGATTCTTCGTCGCTGCGCTCCTCAGAATGACAGGGCGAGGGGCTACGACGGCGTAGTAGCGGGCCTGGGGGTGGTGGACGACGAAGGCGGAGACGGAGGCTTCGGGGTCCATCATGAAGCCTTCGGTCAGCTCGACGCCGATCTTGCAGCCGTCGAGCAGGAGCTTGAAGATCGTGGCCTGGTCGGCGAGGTCGGGGCACGCCGGGTAGCCGGAGCTGTAGCGCTTGCCGCGGTAGCGCGCCTGGAAGCGGTCGGTCATCGTGATCTCGGGCGGGTCGGGAAAGCCCCAGCGCCTCGCGGATCACGCGGTGGATCCACTCCGCCGGCGGCCTCCGCGGTCTCGACGGCGAGCGCCTGGAGGGCGTGGCAGAGCAGGTACTCGCCGCGGTTCTTCAGCTCCTCGGCCCTCGCGCGGATGCCCTCGCCCGCCGTCGTGATGAGGAGCGCGATCGCTGTCGCGGCGGCCGCCGTTGGGAGCGGGCCGACGAAGTCGGAGAGGCACAGCCGCTCCCCGCGACCTGCCGCGGGAACGTGAAGCTCGCGAGCCTGCCGGTCGCCGCGCACGAGGTGCAGCGTGTTGCCTTCCGAGTACGCGCCTGGAAGTAGCGGTACATCGCGCGCGCGCGGATCCAGCCTTCGCGCTTGACGCCGTCGATGACGCGCCTCGAGCTCCGCGAGCTTCGGGTCTCCGGCCTCCTTCAGCTTCCGGTAGCTGCCCGCGCAGGCCGAGGTGCTTGGCGTAGAGCATGTGCGGGTTGACGTACTTCCAGATCTCCTCCATGTCGAGCTCCGGCAGGACGTGCTCCTTCGAGGTCCGGCGCGGGCAGCGGCAGCGACGACCGTCGACGTTCTCGCTCCGCACCGCCGGCGCCGCGAGCGGGTTCTCCGTCCGGTCCGGTGCGGCGCGCGGCCGCCGTGACCCGGCGGCGCTCGCCGGCTTCCGCCGACAGCGCTTCCCGCGCGCTCTCCCCGGACAGGATCCGGTCGGCGAGCGCGAGGCCCCGCATCGCGTCCTGCGCGTACGACGGCGAGGCCGCCGTAGGCCGGCGCGATTTGCTGGTCGGTGAACTTCTGCGAGAGCGCCGCCCCGCCCACGAGCATCGGCGCCGCGACGCCGCTCGCGGTCAGGTCCTTCGCCGTCGTGACCATCTGCTGCGCGCTCTTGACGAGCAGGCCCGAGAGGCCGATCAAGTCCGGCCGGTGCTCGCGGTACGCCTCGATCAGGCGCTCGGGCGGCACCTTGATGCCGAGGTTGACGACCTCGTAGCCGTTGTTGGACAGGATGATCTCGACCAGGTTCTTCCCGATGTCGTGCACGTCGCCCTTGACGGTCGCGAGGATGACCTTGCCCTTGCGCGAGTCGCTCGACTTCTCCATGAACTTCTCGAGGTGGCTCACGGCCGCCTTCATCGCCTCGGCCGACTGCAGCACCTCGGCCACGATCAGCTCGTTGGCGTTGAAGAGGCGGCCGACCTCGCTGCATCCCGTCCATCAGCGGCCCGTTGATGATGTCGAGCGGGCGCCATCCCGGCCTGCGCGCACCGCCTCCAGGTCGTCGATCGAGGCCTTCCTTCGAGCCCTCGAGGATGTAGCGCGGCAGCCGCTCGAGCGGCGTGCCGGCGCGCGCGACGGGCGCCTTCGGCGCGGCGCCCTTCGCCTTGAAGTAGTTCGGCGAAGGCGGCCACGGGATCGTCGCCGCGGTTCCAGAGCAGGTCCTCGGCCAGCCGCCGCTCCTCCTCGGGGATCGACGGGTACCGCATGATCTTCTCGGTGTTGACGATCGCGACGTCGAGGCCCGCCTTCGACGCAGTGGTAGAGGAAGACGGAGTTCAGGACCTCGCGCCCGGCCTCGGGCAGCCCGAAGCTGACGTTCGAGATCGCCGAGGATCGTCCGCGACTCCGGGAAGTGCGGCCTTGATCAGCCGGATGCCCTCGATCGTCTCGACGGCGCTGCCGACGTACTTCTCGTCGCCGGTGCCGCACGGGAAGACGAGCGGGTCGAAGATGATGTCCTCGGGCGCGACGCCGTACTTCTCGGTCAGGAGCGTGTAGCTCCGGCGCGCGATCTCGAGCTTCCGCTCGCGCGTGACGCCCATGCCTGTCCTGCGGGTCCTCGTCGATCGTGCCGACGACGAGCGCCGCGCCGTAGCTTCTGCGCGAGCGGCACGACCGCGCGGAACCGCTCCTCGCCGTCCTCGAGGTTGATGGAGTTCAGGATCGACTTGCCCTGGCTCCACTTGAGGCCGAGCTCCATGACCTCGCCAGTCCGTCGAGTCGAGTCATGAGCGGGACCTTGACCATCTTCGTGACCCGCTCGAGGAACGCGTTGACGTCCGCGGCCTCCTCGCGGTCCGGGTCCTGCAGGCAGACGTCGATGACCTGCGCGCCGCTCTTGACCTGCGCGCGCGCGATCTCGGCCGCCGCCTCGAACTCGCCCTCCGCCACGAGCCGCTTGAACTTGCGGCTGCCGAGCACGTTGGTCCGCTCGCCGACGAGCACCGGGCGGTTGTCCTCGTTGATCTCCAGCACCTCGATGCCCGGACACGAGCGTCTTGTTGTGGATCGGGACGCGCCGCGGCTTCTTGCCCTCCGCGGCCGCCGGCGAGCGCCGCGGATGTGCGCCGGGCGTCGTCCCGCAGCAGCCGCCGACGATGTTGACGAGCCCCTCGTCCATGAAGCGGGAGAGGTGCGCCGCGATCTTCTCCGGCGTCTCCGGGTACGTGCCGTCGCTGTCCGGGAGGCCCGGCGTTGGGATAGCAGGACGTCGAGCGTCTTCGCGAGCCCCGAGAGCGTGCGGATGTGGTCCGCCATGAACTCCGGCCCGGTCGCGCAGTTCAGCCCGACGGAGAGGAGCGGCGCGTGCATGATCGACGCGTAGAGCGCGTCGATCGCCCTGGCCGGCGAGCATCGTCCCCATCGGCTCGATCGTGACCGAGACCATGATCGGCACGCTCCAGCCGACTTCCGCGAAGGCCTCCTCGACCCCGATCAGCCCGGCCTTCAGGTTGCGCGTGTCCTGCGTCGTCTCGAGCAGCAGCACGTCCACGCCGCCCGAGAGGAGGCCCGACGGCCTGCGTCCTGAAGTGGCCGATCAGCTCCTCGAACGTGACGCCGCCCGTCACGGTGATCGACCTGGGTCGTCGGCCCCATCGAGCCCGGCGACGAACCGCGGCCGCTCGGGTGTCGAGAACCTGCGCCGCCGCCTCGCGGGCGAGCCGCGCCGCCTGCGCGTTGATCTCGAACGCCTTTTCCGCCAGGCCGTACTCGGCCAGGACCAGCGGCGTCCCGCCGAAGGTGTCCGTCTCGACCATGTCCGCGCCGGCCTCGAGGTAGCTCTCGTGCATCCGGCGCACGACGTCAGGCCGGGTCAGGACGAGGTGCTCGTTGCACCCTCGAACTCCTCTCCGCCGAAGTCGGCCGCGGTCAGGTTCTCGCCCTGGAGCCAGGTCCCCGTCGCGCCGTCAAGACGAGGATCCGCCGCGCGAGGATCTCCCGGAGAGCCTCGGACCGCTCCCGCGCCGTCGATTCTGTGCTGGCCGGCTCGCCCATGAGGATCGCATTATCCGCGATCGGCCGGGTTTGAAGAACCTCCGGCCGGGCGAGAGACCGTATACTTCGCGACAGGGGTTTCGAGGGAGATTTCATTAAGAGGGCGGAGGGACCACAGGGGCCATCCGATTCCACGAGCTGGCCCCGGCGGGGCGCATCATGTCGGCAACAGAATCCGTGGAACGCGATCCGGACGGATCCCGGGCGGCAGAGCCGGTGCTCGCGGTGGACGCCGCCGCCGCCGCCGCCCGCAGGTATCTCCTTTCCATCCAGCGCGAGGACGGCCACTGGTGCGCCGAGCTCGAGGGGGACACGATCCTCGAGTCCGAGTACATGCTCACGCTGCATTTCCTCGGGCGCGCCGGCGAAACGCGGTTCCGGAAGGCGGCCGAATACCTGCGCCGCCAGCAGCTCCCGCCGGCGGCTGGGCCGTCTATCCGGGAGGCCCGCCGGAGGTCAGCGCCTCGGCCAAGGCGTACTTCGCGCTGAAGCTCGCCGGCGACGATCGCGGCGGCGCCGCACATGGCGAAGGCGCGCGCGCGTCATCCAGGAGCTCGGCGGCCTCGACGCCTGCAACTCCTTCACGAAGATCTACCTTTCGATCTTCGGGCAGTACGACTGGGAGAAGTGCCCGACCGTGCCGCCCGAGCTCATGCTCCTGCCCGACGCGCTTCCCCGTCAGCATCTACCGGATGTCGTCCTGGTCGCGCGCGATCGTCGTTCCCCTGTCGATCATCTCGGCCTACCGGCCGTCGAGCCCCGGTGCCCGAGCGCGCGTCGATCGCGGAGCTCACGACGCCGCCGGGCCTGCCGCAGAAGAAGCGCCGTCCCCGGAGCCTGCGCGAACGGCTCTGGGGAACGTTCTTCGCCGGCGTCGACCGGGTCCTGAAGGAAGTCGAAGCCCGGCGCTACACCCCGCTGCGCCGCCGCGCTCGCCCGGGCCGAGGCGTGGATCCTCGAGCGCCTGGACGGGAGCGACGGCCTCGGCGCGATTTTCCCGCCGATCATCAACACGCTGCTCGCCCTCCAGTGCCGCGGCTACGCCGCCGATCACCCGCTCGTCGAAAGCCAGCTCGAGGAGCTGCAGAAGCTCGAGATCGAGGACGAGGAGACGCTGCGCATGCAGCCGTGCTTCTCGCCGGTCTGGGACACGGCGCTCGCCGCGCTCGCGCTCTCGGAATCCGGGCCTTCCCCCGACGACCCGCGCCTCCTGCGCGCCGCCGGGTGGCTGATCGACCGCGAGGTGCGCGTGCCCGGCGACTGGCAGCGCCAGATGCCGAAGACGCCTCCCGGCGGATGGTTCTTCGAGTACGCCAACGGGTTCTACCCCGATACCGACGACACGGCGGAAGTCCTGACGGCGCTCGCGGCGGTCCGCTTTCCCGACGAGCGTGAAGAGCGCCGGCGGCAGGGGCGCCGTCGCGCGCGGCGCGGCCTGGCAGCTCGCCATGCAGAACGGCGACGGGGGCTGGCCCGCGTTCGACCGCGACTGCGACAACGAGGTGCTGACGTTCATCCCGTTCGCCGACCACAACGCGATGATCGACCCGAGCTGCGAGGACATCACCGGCCGGACGCTCGAAGCCTTCGACCGGATCGGGATCGACCGCGCGGCGAAATCCGTGCGGCGCGCGGTCGCGTATCTTGCCCGCCGGCAGGACGCCGACGGCACGTGGTACGGGCGCTGGGGCTGCAACTACATCTACGGCACGTGGCTCGCGCTGCGCGGGGCTCGACGCCGCCGGCGAGGACCTCTCGGCGGAGCGCTACCAGCGGGCGGGGAGCTGGCTGCGGCGCCATCAGAACGAGGACGGGGGCTGGGGCGAGCTCCCCGTTCCTACGACGAGCCGGGACGGAAAGGGATCGGCCCGAGCACGCCGTCGCAGACGGCCTGGGCGCTGATGGCGCTCTTCGCGCTCGGCGACACGACCTCACCGAGGCGTGCGCCGCGGCCTCGAGTACCTCCTGCGCAACCAGCAATACGACGGGTCCTGGAAGGACGAATACTGGACCGGCACCGGGTTTCCGAAGGTCTTCTACCTGCGCTACCATCTCTACGCGACGTACTTCCCGCTCTGGGCGCTCGCGGTTTACGAGCGGGAGGCGGGTCGCCGGGCGCGCCGGACGCGGCGGGCGAGTCGAACGGCATGGAAATCACAGCCCGAAACGATTGGCGCGCGAAGGAGAGGCGAATCGATGAGGTTCCCGCTGCACATCACGACCGGCACGGTCAAGCACCAGATCGTCAACGCCCTCGCCGGCAACAAGCGCTACCCGTTCGTCCTGATGCTCGAGCCGCTCTACACCTGCAACCTCGCCTGCCTCGGCTGCGCGATCGAGCGCCACACCGGCAAGCTGGCGGACCGGCTGCCGCTCGAGAAGTGCCTCGAGGCCGTCGAGATCTCGAAGGCCGCCGATCGTCTCGATCTGCGGCGGCGAGCCGACGATCTACCCGGAGCTGCCGCAGCTCGTCGCCGAGATCATCCGGAGGAAGCGCCACATCTACCTCTGCACGAACGGCCTCCTCCTCGACCAGAAGGTCTACGGCGTGATTCCTCCCGACCGCCGGCTCATGATCAACGTGCACCTGGACGGCATGCGGGAGACGCACGACAAGGTCTGCGCGCGCGAAGGCGTCTTCGACACGGCCGTCGCGATGATCCGCGAGGGCGTCGGCTCGGCCACCACGTCATGGCCAACATGACGATCTTCAAGGAGACCGACGTCGCCGAGGTCGAGGAGGTCTGCGAGCTGCTGACGGGCCTCGGGGTCGAGGGGCTCCTCGTCTCGCCCGGCTATCACTACGAGTCGGTCGACGCGCGACATGTTCCTGACGAAGTCGGAGATCCAGAAGAAATTCCGGCGGGTGCTCGAGATCTCCAGGAAGTTCAAGCTGACGTCGACGCCGATGTTCCTGGAGTTCGCCGCGGGGCTGCGCGAGTACAAGTGCTCGCCCTGGAGCACGGTGACCTTCACGCCGAACGGCTGGAAGGGGCCCGTGCTACCTGATCGGCAAGACGTACAGCTTCTCGTGGGACGAGTTCTGGAAAGGCACCGACTGGGACTACTGGGAGTCGCGGCAGGACCCGCTCTGCGCCAACTGCGCGATGCACTCGGGCTTCGAGGCCTCGGTCGTCAAGGAGCTCCCCAAGCACCCCGGCGACATGTTCCGCCTCATGGCCTGGAACCTGACCGGCTAACCCGGAGCTCACGGTCACCTTCGTCGTAAGGGCGCCGCGCCTTCGTCGTCAACCGCGGTCGCGGCTGAACCTCGCCCTACGGTACGATGAGACGTCGGGTCCAGTCGCTCGCAGGAGCGGCCGGACCGCGCCCAGCGCCGTCGACCTACGTTGCACGGGCGGGTTGAACCCGCCTACGACGCGAGGGCACGGACGATCGTCAATAATCCCCAGGATGGACTTCGTCACGGGCGGAACCGGTTTCATCGGCGCGCACGTCGTGCGCGCACCTCTGCGTCGCGGGCGCTCGGTGCGCTGCCTCGTCCGCGCCTCGAGCCGGCTCGACAACCTGGAGGAGCTGCCCGTCGAGGTCGTCGCCGGCGACGTCACCGACAGGGCCTCGCTCTCCCGCGCGATGGCCGGCGCGCGCTGGGTCTTCCACTGTGCCGCGGACTACCGACTGTCGGCCCGGCGGCCCGGTGAGATCTACGCCGCCAACGTCGCAGGCACGGAGAACGTTCTCGCGGCGGCCGCGGAGGTCGGCGCCGAGCGGGTCGTCTACACGAGCTCGGTCGGAGCGCTCGGCCTCCCCGGGACGGCCGGCCCGGCAACGAGGAGACGCCGGTCGAGCCCCGTTCCCTCATCGGGCACTACAAGAAGAGCAAGCACCAGGCGGAAGGCGTCGCTTTGGAATGGGCCGGCCGAGGGCTGCCGGTCGTGATCGTGAATCCCTCGACACCCGTCGGCGAAATGGACATCAAGCCGACGCCCACGGGCCAGATGATCGTGGACTTCGTCAACCGCAGGATGCCGGCCTACGTCGACACGGGCCTGAACCTCGTGGACGTCCGCGACGTCGCCGAGGGCACGCGCTCGCCGCGGAGAAAGGCCGCGTCGGCGAAAGATACATCCTGGGAAACCGCGACATGACGCTGAAGGAGATCTTCGACGCGCTCTCCCGGCTGACAGGAATCCCCTCGCCGCGAATCCGCCTGCCGCACTGGATTCCGCTCGCCGCCGCGGCCGTTGATACGTCCGTCTCGCGGCTGACGGGTCGGCAGCCCCGCGTGCCGCTCGAAGGCGTCCGCATGTCGCGCCACCGGATGTTCTTCGACTCCGGAAAGGCCGTGCGGGAACTCGGCCTCCCGCAGTCGCCGGTCGAGGAGGCGCTCGCCCGCGCCGTCGCCTGGTTCCGCGCGAACGGTCATGTCCGCGGTTAGCCAGGGCGATTCCCGGACGGTCCGCCGGACGGCGGCGCTCCGATCGCCGTCGTGACGGCATTGAAGGAGGAGTTCGAGGCGGTTCTCTCCCGGGCCCGCGAGGCCCGGTTTCGCGAGACGTTTGTCGAGGCCAGGATCGGCACCTCCGACGTGGCCCTGTGCCTGACGGGGACGGCGCGGGACAGGCCGGGCGGGCGGCCGACCTGCTCTGCGAGACCGTGCGCCCCACGGCCCTTCTCGGAGCCGGCATCGCGGGCGCGCTCTCCACCGGTCTCGAAATTGGCGATGTTCTCGTCTCCCGCCGGATTCGCGACTCGCAGGGTGACGTCCCGGCACCCGACGCCGGGCTCCTCGCGCAGGCGCTCGAGAACACGGGAGCGCGAGCCGGGACATTTCTGACGGTCGCGAGACCGGTCGTTCTGGCTTCGCTCAAGAAGGCGTTGCTGCAAACTCTGGACGACGGCGGCCCCGCCGCAGCGGACATGGAGTCGTCCGCCTGGGCGCGCGCGCCGCGGCCTCGCGCGGAATCCCGTATCTCGTCGCCCGGGCGATCAGCGACCGGGCCGAGGAAGACCTGCCCGAGTCCCTCGGCCGTTGCGTCGGCCCCGACGGCGGAATCCGGAGGTCGTCCGTCGTCCTCTCGGCGCTCGCGCAGCCGGCGACGATCCCGGCGCTCCTCCGGATGCGCGGCCGCCTCCTCGCGTGCGCCGAGAAGCTCGCGGTTTTCCTGGAGGACTTCCTGTCCGGGGGCCGGCCGTCATGACGAGGCTCGAAGAGCTCCTGGAGAAGACGAGCCGCACGTTCGCTCTCTCGATTCCCGTCCTCCCCGAGCCGACGCGGCGGCAGGTCATGCTCGCCTACCTGCTCTTCCGGATCGCCGACACGTTCGAAGACGCCGGCGCACTGGCCGCCGGGCCGGCGCGTCGAAGCGCTGCGCGAGTTCCAGCGGCCTCCTCTCCGACTATTCACGGGAAGACGCCGCGCGGCTCGCCTCCCGATGGACCGCCGCCGGGCCGTCGCCGAACCCCGGCTACGGAGAGCTCATCGCGGAAGCGCCGCTGGTGCTGGAAGCCTTCTTCGCCCTGGACGGCGAGGCCGTGTCCTCCGTCCGCGCGCACGTCCTCCGATCGGCGGAAGGGATGGCCGGCTTCGTCGAGCGCTCGCGGGAGGCGTCCTCGTCCTGGACGACGTCGCGGCCCTCCGGGATTACTGCTACGCCGTCGCCGGGATCGTCGGCGAGATGCTGACCGATCTCTTCCTCCTCGGGCGCGAGGCGCTCGCCGGGATCGCTCCGCGCTCCGCGAGCGCGCGGCGGCTTTCGGCGAGGCCCTCCAGCTCGTCAACATCCTGAAGGACACGGCGACCGACGTCGCCGAGGGTCGGCGCTTTCTGCCGCCGACCGTCGCCCGCTCGGAGGTCTTCACCCTCGCCCGCCGGGACCTCGGCGCGGCCACGCGAATACACCCTCGCCCTGCAGCGGGCCGGCGCCCGCGGGGCATCGTCGAGTTCTGCGCTTTACCGGCCGAGCTCGCCTGGGCGACCCTCGAAAGAGTCGAGGCCCGCGGCCCGGCGCCAAAGTCTCGCGCCTCGAGGTCTTCGCGATCAAGCAGCGCGTCGATCGCGCCCTCGACCGCAGGCGAGCCCGCCGTCGGCGCGCACTCGCAGCGCCCTTTAGGAATTATTTCCCTCAGGGGATCAACCCGTCGCGCGGGCGGGCTCCGACGCGGAGCCGGAACGCGTTGGCTCGCTCCCCTTCTCGGCGTAGAAGGAGTACTCGCCGATGCCGGCTTCGCAATCGCGGGCGAAGTGGATCAGGTGGTGGGCGACGAGGCCGACGTGGATGACGGCTTCGATGTTGCCCGACTTCAAGGCCGGACGGGCCATCTGCCAGAAGGTCTTGCGGTAGTCCGAACGGACGCCGACGCGCCACAGGATCCGGCCGAGGATCTTGAAGCCGTTGGCGACGTCTCCCCTCTCGACCTTGCGCAGGGCCCCCGGCTGGAAGCGGTTAGGGTAGGTCTTCTCGATCTGGTGCTGGAAGCGGCGGTAGAGCGGCTCGGGCCGGTTCGACTCCGCCACGGCCTTCAACCAGTTCTTGCGAACGACTTCCCGCGGGAGAAGGAACTTCACGTTCGATTCCTCGCCGCCGGTCCCGTCGGAGAGGATGCGCCCCTCCTTTCCAGCCGCCGCCAGAGCGGCGTCATCGGGAGCGCGTAGAGGAGGTTGATCGTGAGCATCGGGATCTTCGAGGCCTCGATGAAGGCGAGGATGTCCTCGGCCGTCCGCTCGGTGTCCTGGTCGAGGCCCATGATGATCCCGGAGACGACCTCCATGCCGTAGGAGTTCAGGATCGCGACGGCCTCGAGGATCGGCAGCCGCAGGTTCTGGTCCTTGACCATCCCGTGCAGCGCCTCGGGGTCCGGCGTCTCGATCCCGACGAAGATCGTGTGGAAGTACGCCTCGCGCATGAGCTCCAGGATCTTCGTGTTCTGCGCGATGTTGAGCGTCGCCTCGCAGGCGAAGCGCACCCGGTAGCCGTTGCGCTTCTGCCATGCGACGAGGTGCGGCAGGAGCTCCAGGGCGGCCTTCTGGTTGCCGATGAAGTTGTCGTCCACGAAGTAGACCGCCCCGGGCGGCCGCGCCGCGACGATCGCGTCGAGCTCGCGGCAGACCTGCTCGGGCGTCTTCAGCCGCGGGTTGCGGCCGTAGAGCTCGGGGATGTCGCAGAACTCGCAGCGGTAGGGGCAGCCGCTCGAGAACTGCACGCTCGCGAGGAAGTAGTGCTTGATGTCGATCAGGTGGTAGGCGGGGGTCGGAAAGTCCGTCAGCGGCGTGCGGTCCGGCGGTCGTGAAGCGCAGCGGCTCGTCCGGCCGCGCGACGGTCTCGTCCAGATGCGCGTAGAGCGCGCGCGTCGCGTCGCCCATCTCGCCGATGTGCAGCATGTCGAAGTCCGGGTACCAGTCGGCGCAGGCGGAGACCGACGGGCCGCCGAGCACCGTGACCTTGCCGAACCGGTGCGCCCGCTCGTTGACGTCGTCGATGCAGTCGCGCTGGACGTGCATGCCCGTGACGAAGACCGCGTCGGCCCAGGCGAAGTCCTCGTCTGTCGCCGGCGCCATGTTCTCGTCCACGAACCGGACCTCCCACTCGGGCGGGATCGAGGCCGCGATCAGCAGGAGCCCCTGCGGCGGCATGAAAGCCTTCACGCGCGGCATCAGCGGGTAGGCGTGGTGCAGCGTGCCGAACGACCGCGCGTAGCGGGGAAAACGCAAAGGATGCGGCGCCGCGACTTCATCGCCCGGACGAGAGATTACCGGAGAAAGGGACGAGTCGAGGATCAACTCGACGACGAGTCGAAGGCGCACCGGCCGCACTCCGTCATGCGCCCTCTCGCCGCCTGGGACGCGGGGGAAGCACTAGCGGCCCCTGAAAGGACAGGGCGATCTCCGCGCCGATACAGGGCGACTTCGGGCCGCCGAGGACCTTCGAGAGGCCCGCTCCGAAGAGGCCGGAACGCTGGATGTCGAGGCGGCGGGTGGGAAGGGCGCCGGACGGATCGGTCAGGGTCAGCGTTTCGTCGCCGCGTGAGGAGCGGAGGAGGACCTTGACCCGAAAGCCCGGGGCGAGCGTCTGCCGCAGTGTCAGGTCCCAGAAGAAGAGGTTGACGCGCGATTCGGGGTGATAGCCGCGCTTCGAAGGCCGTGACTTCCGTGCCGAGGACGGCGAACGACGACGAAGCGGAGGCGCGAGCGGTCGTAGGTCGCCTGCAGGAAGACCTCGGTCCGGCCCGCGGCGTAGCCGACACCGAGCCGGTACGCTTCGAGGGTCGCCGATCTCGTCGGAATCGCGCGGCACGAAGTTCGGCCGGCTCTCCTCGTGGACACCGATCGCGCCGCTCGCCCGCTCGGCGGAAGCCGAGAAGGTCCAGCGTCCGCGCGCGCGCCGCGCACCTCGAGCGCCCCGCCGTAGATCGCGCCCTCGGAGATGTGGAAGGCGCCGCCCGTGGCGTTGGACCCGGAGGGGCGGACGTAGCGCGCCGAGAGGCCGCTTCGAATCCCTGCCAGCGATGCCGCCAGCCCGAGCCCGACGTCCACGCGCTCGGCCGACAGCAGACGCTGCCTCGGAAAGGATGAAGCGCTCCTGGCCGATCGTTGAGCTCGTCGGTCGGCCTTGTGCGTCCGCCGGTCCCAGAGCGAGCTCGATCGAGTCCCGCGCGGAGAGCGGGTAGCGCCGAGGACGGCGAAGTTCTCGTACCGCCCCGTCCCGGTGGCCGACGTGTTGGTCACAGCGAGACGGCGTCTGCTCCTGCTCGTCGTGGGATGGGCCGAGCGCGACGCGCACGCGCCATTCTGCCTCCGGCGTGCCGGCGCCGAGCCCGGCCGCCGGTAACCGCGCGCCCCGATCCCGATGAGCACGAACTTCGGCGTGACGTCGGAGATGTCCTCGCGGCCGGGATCGATCTCGTAACGCCGGGCCGCCGTCGCGTAGGCGAAGCCCACCTCGACGTGGTAGCCGGGAGGCGGGGGCAGCTCCATCCCCAGCAGCACGCCCGCGCAGAACACGCAGGCGCTGACGAGATCGCTCCCATTACGCGGGAGACGGGAGACGTGAGACGGAAGACGAGGAGAGTGCGCTCGTCATTTCACGGCCCTCGTCCGTCTACCGTCTTCCCGTCTACCCGTCTTCCGTCCGCGGCAGGACCTTGACGAGCAGCCGCACGGTCGGAGGGCACGAGGAACGGGCGCAGGAGCGCGGGAATCGTAGACCGCGAGCCGCCGCTCGTTCTCGGCGAGGCACAGCTCGAGAAAGGAGCGCAGCGTGAAGTCGCCGAAGACGCTGTGGCTCTTCAACGTGAAGCCGTCCTGCGTGCCCTTTCTTCGCCTCGCCGCCGTCCTTACCTCCGTCGCCGCTTGCCGCCCGGCCATCTGCATGGCGCCCTTCACGCGGTCGAAGGCCTGGGCCACGATGTTCCACGCGCGCCGCGCATCGAAAGCCGGGCGCAGGGGAACGGGCTGGCGCGCGCGCAGGTACGCGGCCCAGTTGACGATGAAGAGGATGTGCCGCGCCTCCTCCTGCATGATCTGGTCGAAGAGGGCGATCAGGTCCTCGTGGAAGTACTCGGTGCGGCGGCCGATGTCGAAGAGGCCGAACGCGAAGAAGGAATCGAGGCACTCGCCGTAGCCGGTGCGCAGGAACGTCCACTTCGGGTCCTTCGGCCTCTCCGGCTCGCCGAAGGGGGCGGTCGGGATCCCGTAGTTCTTCGTCAGGCAGCGCGATGATCTCGGCGTGGCGCCCCTCCTCGTAGCCCTGGAGGGCGATCGCCTCCTTGAGAATGGGGTCCGTCTCGGTCTCGCCCAGGGTCTGCACCTTGACGGCCGTGGCCGCCTCCGTCCGGCACGGCCTCGTCCCAGACGGGAAGGCTCTTCAGCCGCGCCAGGCCCTCTTCGTCGAGCGTCGGCCAGACGATGTCGCGGGGCTGGAAGGGCCGGTGGGTCTCGATAAACGTCCGGCAGAGCAGCCGGCCGTGCTCGTCCGATCCGATTCTGATGGCCTCCATGACGGTTTTCGACCTCTCTCGCCGAAGCCGGCGATCGCCGAGACGATTCCCTCGACTCGGGCCTGAAACCCGAACCCTATCAAGCTGATATATTTAAGCAATCGCGCGCTAGCATAAGGCGCGCGTTCGGTATCGGCGGAGGTCAAAATGGATCGGCGAACCCCGGCCGGCAACGCCGGCGACAGTCGAGGAGACTCGATGAGCGTGTTGGACCGGATCGAAGGCCCTCGGGATCTCAAGGCTTTGAGCCTCGGAAGACCTGGCCGCGCTCGGCCAGGAATGCCGCAGACGTCATCGTCGAGACGATCACGAAGACGGGCGGACACCTGGCGTCCAACCTCGGGCGTCGTCGAGCTGACCCTGGCGCTCCACCGCGCCTTCGACAGCCCGAAGGACCGGATCGTCTGGGACACCTCCAACCAGTGCTACACCCACAAGCTCGTCACCGGCCGGCGCGACAGTTTCGCGACGATCCGGACCCCCGGCGGCCTGTCCGGCTTCGCCGAGCCGCGCGGAGAGCCCGCACGACATGCTGGCGGCCGGGCACGCGGGCACCGGCGCTCTCCTACGCGCTCGGGATGTCGCTCGCCCTCCAGGACGCCCCCGGCGAGCCCTACGTCGTCGCCGTCGTCGGCGACGGGCGCTGACGTCCGGGCCCGAGCTACGAGGCCCTGAACAACATCGTGCACGTCAAGCCGAAGCGGCTCGTCGTGATCTTCAACGACAACGGCTGGTCCATCTCCGAGAACATCGGCTGGCTCGTGCACTGGCGCAACCGCTTCGTGCTCTGAACCCGAAGTACCAGAAGCTGACCGAGACCGGCCAGAAAATCCTCTCGAAGCTGCCCGCTGGGCGAAGAGGCGCTGGAAGATCGCCCGCAAGGTCAAGACCTCGGTCGAGGGCCTGATCCTCCCCAACATGATCTGGGAAGAGATCGGGATGCAGTACATCGGCCCGATCGACGGCCACGATCTTGACGGAGCTCGAAGAGGCGATCGAGCGCGCCAAGGAAATCGCGGACGAGGGCATGCCGGTCGTCGTGCACGTCCTGACGCACAAGGGGCGCGGCTACCGGCTCGCCGAGGACAACCCGAGCAAGTTCCACCAGCCCGGCACGCCGTCGGCCGGCGCCGGGCCCGCGCGCGCGCTACACGTACTCGCAGGTCTTCGCGCGGACCCTCCTCCGGCTCATGGAGAAAGACGAGAAGATCGTCGCGATCAGCGCCGCGATGCTCGAGGGCACGGCCCTGACCGAGGTCAAGAAGCGCTTCCCCGACCGCGTGTACGACGTCGGCATCGCCGAAGAGCACGCGGTCATCATGGCGGCCGGCATGGCCAAGGCCGGGTGGAAGCCCGTCGTCGCCATCTACTCCACCTTCCTGCAGCGCTCCTTCGACCAGCTGATCCACGACGTCTGCCTGCAGAACCTCCCCGTGACCCTCTGCGCCGACCGCGCCGGCCTCGTCGGCGACGACGGCAAGACGCACCACGGGATCTTCGACATCACCTACACGCGCGTGCGTCCCGAACATGACCGTCGCGGCGCGGCAAGGACGAGAACGAGCTGCAGCACCTGCTCTTCACGCGCGATCGAGTCCGGTCAGCCGTTCACGGTCCGCTATCCGCGCGGCTTGGGCCCGGGCGCCGAGCTCGATGCGGAGTTGAAGCGCATCCCGATCGGGAAGGGCGAGATCCTCCGCGAGGGGCAAGGACCTCGTGCCTGCTGGCCTACGGCTCGATGGTCCCGGTGGCGCTCGACGCGGCGGAGGCCCTGAAGCGAGCGCGGGATCGACTGCGGCGTCGCCAACGCCCGGTTCGCCAAGCCGCTGGACATGGAGCTCCTCGGCGCGAGTCTCGCGGCATGACGCCGCGCATCCTGACGCTCGAAGAGCATCTGCTGACGGGCGGGTTCGGAAGCGGCGTCCTCGAGGCCTTCCACGCGGGCCGGCCTGCCGCCGGAGAAGCTGAAGATCCACGCGATCCCGGACCAGTTCGTGGAGCACAGCCCGCAGGCCATGCAGCGCGCGAACCTGAAGCTCGACGCGCCGGGCGTCGTCGAGAAGGTTCTCGAGCTCTTCCCCGAGCTCGCGCGCGCCGCGCGGAACCGCGGCCGGGCCCGCGCGCAAGCCGAAGAGAAGCTCGTGGAGACCGTGACGTGGTGACGCCGGAGACCGCCGCGCGCCGCGCGTGGAGAAGCTCCTGGTCGCCGGCCTGCGCGGCTTCTGCGCCGGCGTCGTGCGCGCGATCGACGTCGTGGAGCAGGCCCTCGAGGTCTCGCGACGGCCCGGTCTACGTGCGCAAGGAGATCATCCACAACCGTTACGTCGTGGACGAGCTGCGGCGAAAGGGCGCCGTCTTCGTCGAGGACGTCGACGAGGTGCCGGACGGGTCCTGGCTCATCTACTCGGCGCACGGCGTCTCCCCGACCGTTCGCGACGCCGCCCGGAAGCAAGCGGCTGCGCACGATCGACGCGACCTGCCCGCTCGTGACGAAGGTCCACCTCGAAGCGCTCCACTACGCGAAGAAGGGCTACACGATCGTCCTGATCGGCCACGAGGAGCACGACGAGACGATCGGCACGCTCGGCGAAGCGCCCGGACGCCATCCGCCTCGTCGGCACCAGGGCAGGAGGCCGAGACGGTCGAGGTCCCCGATCCGGACAGGGTCGCTTACCTCACGCAGACGACGCTCTCGCTCGACGACACGCGCGAGATCGTCGAGGTCCTGAAGCGCCGCTTCCCGAAAATGGCCAGTCCGGCCCAAGGGCGACATCTGCTACGCGACGCAGAACCGCCAGGACGCGGTCCGGGCGATGGCGCCCCACGTGGATCGCGCTCCTCGTGCTCGGGGCGCCCAACAGCTCCAACTCGCTGCGCCTCTGCGAGGTCGGCCGGTCGCTCGGCGTGCCGTCGCTTCCTGATCGAGCGGGCCGCGGACATCCGGCCGGAATGGCTCGCCGGCGTCCGCGTCCTCGGGCTGACGGCGAGCGCGTCCGCCCCGGAGATCCTCGTGCGCGAGGTCGTGGACTACACGCGTGAAAAGTTCGGCGTCCGGGTGGTCGAGGAATTCGAAACGGTCCAGGAGGACGTGAACTTTCCTCTGCCCGTCGAGCTCAAGGGTCTGCTCCAGACGCGCCGGCCAGATCTGCTCTGACCGGCGTCTCCAACCGGACGGTGGCCAACCGGTCGCAACTCGAGGTTCCTCCGGCAGGTGAGCCGATCGCCGTCTCCCCGCGCGGCGGTCCCTGAGCGGCGCGGCGGCCACTCCGGATCGTCCTCCTCTCTCCTCGGCCGTCGCGGTCCTCGCCGTCGTCTTTCCGGTCGGTCGGCTGGCCGGCGATCGCTCCCAACCTCTCGCGCATCGGTCCGTGGTTCCTGGCGCTCTCGCCGCCCTCTACGGGCGGCGCAGCTCGCGTTCACGCTCGGGCTGGGGAGTCCTGTTCGATCCCGCGGCCCGCGCCCGCGCCGCTGCCCGGCGGCTCTTCGCGATCTACCTCGCGGGGGACTCGTTCAACTACCTCGCGCCCGGCGGCGTCGGCGGGAGAGCCGCTGAAGGCGCGCATGCTGCGGCGGGATCGACGGCACGGGCGAGGCGGTCGCCTCGCTGACGATCCACAAGCACGCGGACCTCCTGGCGCAGTGGATCTTCGTGTCGCTCGGGGTCGCCGTGGCCCTCGCGCGCTTCCCGATGCCGCTCGCGGCTGCGGGTCGCTGGCCGTGCGCTGGCGCGGCCGGCGCTCGGAGTCCTCCTGCTCGCTGCTGACCTGGGGCCTGCGCCGCGGGACGTATTCGCCCGTCCTGCGCGGCTCGCGCGCTGGAAGTTCCTCGCCGCGCGGCTGGAGCGCTTTCAGCGGCTCGGCGGCGGACCTCGACGGCCGCATCCGGGACTTCTACCGCCTGCCACCGCGGACGGTTCGCGGCCGCGACGGCGCTGGTGCTTCCTCGGCTGGTGCGGCGGGCTGCTCGAAACCGTACCTCGTCCTGCGCCTGCTCCTGCCCGGTTCCGGGATGGGCGGCGGCCTTCGCGATCGAGGCGCTGGCGATGGCGCTCAACAACATGCTGCTCTTCATCCCGGGCCGCGTCGGGAGCGCCGAGGGATCCGCGTCGGCGTCTTCCTGGTGCTCGGGCTCTCCGCCGGGCCGGGCGCCGCCTACAGCCTCGTGCGCCGCGGCCGCGAGCTCGCCTGGGTCCTCCCCGGCCTCGCTCGCCTTCCTCCAATGGCAGCGCGCGCCCTGTCGCCCGCCGAGGCCGGGGAACAGCCATGGACTCCTCCAATCGACAATCGTCAATCTTCAATCTTCAATTCCCCCGTCTCCGTCCTCCTCTTCGACTTCGGCGGAACCCTCGATGCCGACGGCGTCCCTGGAAGGAGCGGTTCTTCCGGCTGTGGCGCGAAGAAGGAGAGGATCGCCTCGCGCGAGACGTTCGATCGCGCTTTCTACGCGGCCGACGACGCGCTCGGTCGGCGCTCTGCCGGCGTAGCCCTGCCGCTCGCGGAAACCGCCGGCGCGGCCTCGCCCGCGGCATCGGCGAGGTCCTGCGGAACGCGCGACGGGTCGCTGCCGGAGCGGGTCGCGGAGCGATTCACCGCCGAGGCGCGCGCGCAACCTCGCCAGGAGCGCCGCGCTCTTCGCGCGCCTCGCCCCGCTACAGGCTCGGCGTCGTCGTCGAACTTCTACGGCAACCTCGAAGCCGTCTGCCGGGAGGCGGCGATCGGCCGCTATCTCTCGGCCGCGGTGGACTCGGCCGAGGTCGGCCGCTCCAAGCCGGATCCCGCGATCTTTCACGCGGCCCTGGAAGGCTCTCGGCCGGCGCCGCGGAAGCGGTCTTCATCGGCGACTCGTGCGGCGCGGACATGGCCGGCGCGCGCGGGCGTCGGGATGCGCCACGTGCTCGTGGCCGGCGAAGCCTTCAACGGGTTCCGGCCCTGCTGTCCCGGCGACTCGGTGATCCGCCGCGTCGAAGAGCTCGCGGAGATGTTCCTGTGAGCGGCGGCGTCCTGCGCGCCGGCGGGATCCTCGCCGCCGGAGACGGCAGCCGCCTCCGCGCGGACGGCTGGACGATGGCGAAGCCGCTCGTGCCCGTCGCGGGAGTCCCGCTCGTCGCGCACGTCGTCGCGAACTTCCTGGCGGCCGGCATCGAGAGCCTCGCGATCATCTTCAACGCCCGGAAGAGGACTGCGCGGAGTTCGTCCGCGTCGCGCTTCTCGGCAGCGGACATCCGGACTCCTCGTCAAGACGACCGCCTCCTCGCTCGAGAGGTTACCGCGAGATCGCGCGGATGCTGCCGCCCGGCCCGGCCCTCGTCTCGACCGTCGACGCCTGGTGCCCGCGGCGCGGACTTCCTCGACTTCGCGAGGCGGGCCGCCGCCGCCCCGCGAGGAGAAGACCGTGCTCGCGCGTGACGCCCTTCGTCGCCGACGAAGCCCTCTGGAGTGCCGCCTGATCCGGCGGGGCTCGTGACGGAGATCGGCGCGCGCCTCGGGCGGACGCGGTGACGGCCGGGATGTACGTCTTCCCCGAGCGTGGTCCGGAAGCTTCCCGCCCCGGCGGCGCTCGGCCGGCTCCGGAATACCTTGCCTGGCTCGTGGAGCGGGGAGAGCTGTCCGCGCGCATCGCGCATCGCGGCGGTCGTGGACGTGGACCGCGCGAATCGGACATCGCGCTCGCGGCGGCGCTGACGAACCGGCCGGCAGAGCCGGAGACCATGAGATGAGCGGTGACGGCGCCGCGAACGGTTTCGATGCTGGGGAATCTACCGCGAGCTCGCCGCACTCGCCCGGCCGCGAGACCGACGACGCCGAGATCCTGCGCGGCGACGGCGCGGCGAGCTCGAGGCGCAGGGGCTTCGCGTGTCGCCTGAAGACGGCGGAAGAGATCGCCGCCGGACCGGAAGAGCCGCCCCCGTTTCTCTTCGTCATGTGCGAGCGGCTCGCGATCCTCGGCAGCTCGAGCGCTGGGAGCGAGCGGGGCGTCCGCCATGGTCAACAGCGCCTCGGCGCGATCCGCAACACCTACCGCGACCGGACGCTCCCCTCTTCCAGCAGCAACCGCGTCCCCTTTCCGGCGAGCGTGATCGTCCGACGACGTCCTCTCCTCCCGACGGGCCGACCTTCCGCGCACGCCCGGCCGGCTGCTGGATCAAGCGCGGCGACGTCCACGCGACGCAGGCCCGGGGGACGTCGTCTTCGCGCCGGATCCGCGGACGGCGGCCCGCGCGCTACGCGGCGATGGCAGCGCGCGGATCGCGAACGCGCTGTCCTCCAGGAGCACGTGCCGGGAGACCTCATCAAGTTCTACGGCGTCGGCGACGTCGGCCACCGCGAGCCCGGCGACGGGCGAACGGCGCGCGCCTGGTTCCAGTGGTTCTACCACCGCGACCAGCGCCTCGAAGGCTACCCCTTCGACGCCGCGGAGCCTGACGGCGGCGCGCCGCGCGCTGCCGCGGCGCTCGGCCTCGAGGTCTTCGGCGGCGACGCGATCGCGACCGGCGACGGACGCGCATTCATCATCGACCTGAACGCCTGGCCGAGCTTCGCGCTCTACCGCGAGACGGCGTCCGAGCAGATCGCCGCGTATCTCGCCGCGCGGTTCCGGCGGACACGTCGCGGTCGGAGTTCACGGAATGACGCGAAGAACGGCCGAGACGCCGACGAGCGTCGGGCCCCGCTCGCGAGAAGATCTTCGACCAGGAGAGCCGCCACATGGCGCCGGGGCTCCAGTCCTTCGCGCTCTACTCGGGCCTCGCGATGGCCCGCGGCGCGGGCAGCCGCCTCTACGACGAGGACGGCAACGACTACATCGACTTCATCGCGGGCATCGCCGTCGGGAGCGTCGGCCATTGCCATCCCCACTACGTCGAGACGCTGCAAAGAGCAGGCTCGAGCGGCTGACCTTCGGGAGCTTCACGACGGAGGTGCGGCGCGAAGTTCCACGAGCCTTCTCGGCGAGCGTCGCGCCCCGGGCCTGACGCGCATCCAGCTCTTCTCCGGCGGCGCGGAGGCGGTCGAGGCGGCGCTTCCGGCTCGCGAAGTCGGCCACGAAGAAGCACGAGTTCGTCGGCTACACCGGCGCCTTCCACGGAAAGACGGGCGGCGTGCTGCCGCTCCTCTGGGGCGACTTCAAGGACGGGCTCGGGCCCGTTCGCGCCGGGCTGCTACTCGCGCCCTACGCCTACTGCTACCGCTGCCCGCTGCACCTGACGTACCCGGACTGCGGGATCGCCTGCGCCGAGAAGACGCGCGACGTCATCAGCAACCAGATCGGCCGGCGCGATCGCCGCCGATCGTCGTCGAGCCGATGCAGGGCACCGGCGGGCAACGTGATCCCGCCGCCGGGATTTCTCCCCGCGGTCCAGTCGCATCGCGCAGCGAGCACGGCGCGCTCTTCGATCGCCGACGAGATGATCACCGGCTTCGGGCGGACCGGAAGATGTGGGGCGTCGACCACGACGGCGTCGTGCCGGACGTGATGACGGTCGGGAAGGGCGTCGGCGGCGGCTTCCGCTCTCGGCCGTCGTCTCGACCGACGAGCTGACGTCGCAGCCCGCCGTTCTCGAACCCGAGCGGCAGCTCCTCCTCCTACGGCGGCAACCCGCTCGCCTCCGCGGCGGGGCTCGCGTCGCTCGAGATCATCACGCGGGAGAACCTCGTCGAGAACTCCGAGCAGCGTCGGCGCGGCGATGCTCGGCAAGGCTCCAGGCGATGCAGGAGAAGCACACGGATCATCGGCGACGTGCGCGGCAAAGGGCCTCCTCCTCGGCCTCGAGCTCGTGAAGGACCGCGGCACGAAGGAGCTCGTCTCGCAGAGAACACGACGAAGCGCGCTCTTCCAGGAGTGCCTGCGCCGCGGCCTCGTCGCGATGTCCTACACGCCGATCATCCGGATCAACCCGCCCTTGAACATCGACGAAGGCGACCGCCCTCGAAGGCCTCGACATCCTCGGACGAGGCCCTGACGCGGTGTTCTCGCCCCTCTCCCGGGAGAGGGAAGGGTGAGGGCGCACGAAACCATGGCCACCGACGAAAACTCGCCTGTCGAGGCGCCATCCTCGGCGCCGGCAACGTGGCCGTGCACGGCCACCTTCCCGGCTGGCTGGCGCCGCGAAGACGTCGCGATCGTCGCCGCAGCGGACCCGAGACCCGCGGCTCGACGGCGCTTGCCGAGCGTTCCCGACACTCCGCGCTGTACGAAACGGCCGAAGAGCTGCTGGCCGCGAAGGCGCTCGATTTCGCCGACATCTGCGCGCCCCCGGCCATGCACGCGGCGCTCATCCGCGCGGCGCTCGAGAAGCGGCCTTCACGTCCTCTGCGAAAAGCCGCTCGTCCTCGAGCCGGACGAGCTCGCCTCCTTGCGCGCGCTGGCTCTCCGCAAGGACCGCGCTCGCCGCGGTCCACAACTGGCATCACGCCGCCGATCCTCGCGGCCGCAGAAGCTCATCGAGGAAGGCGCGATCGGGCAAGTGCGCTGTCTGCCGCTGGGAGACGCTGCGCGCGAGGCCGGCCGCCGCCGCGGCGACACCGCGCGGAGCAACTGGCGCGTCGACCCGGCGCGGTCGTCGGGGGAGGCATCCTGATGGACCACGGCTGGCACGCGCTCTACGTCGTCTGCGGGCTGGCTGCCCGAGCCGCCGCTGCGAGGTCGCCGGCGCGTCTCTCGACCCGGCGCCACCACGATTGGTCGATCGAGGACACGGCGGAGCGTCGCCCTCGAATGCGGCAGCGGCGCGCGCGCCGAGATCCTCCTCACCTGGGCCGCGGACGAGCGCGCGCAATCGCGCCAGCGTCGTCGGCACGGGCGGCGCGTTGCGCGTGGACGGCAAGCCTTCTCAAACTGACGACGCCCGGCCGGGCCCGATCCGATCGTCCGGGGAGTTCCCGACTCGCTCTCCGGCGGGTCTCACCATCCCGGACTGGTTCGCGGGTGTCGCGGCGGAGTTCCTGTCGGGAGATCCGCGACCCGGCGCGGCGAGGCCGCACGCTCGCAGAGGCTTCGGCCTGTCTCGACCTGATCGCGCTCGCGCGCACTCGAGCCTTCGCGGGGCGCGGCGGTCCCGGCCCGGCCGGCGGACGGCGATCGGACCGGGCGCGGGCCCGGAGCGCGGCGCCATCGAGCGGACGGCGCGCGCGACGCTCCGGATTTCGTCCGCGGGGAAGGACGCGAGATCCGGCGTCGCCGGGGACACGGTCCTCCTCCGGACTTCCGATCGTGCAGCGCGCGCGGTGCTCGCGGGGCAGCGTGCGCGGGCTTCCGAGCGGATCGTCGTCGAAGAGGCGGCCCGGCCTCGACCTGCCGCTTCTCATCGCGGGTACGCGCGCGGAGATCGCCGCGAGACTCGGCCCGGCCCGCGACCCCGGTGCGGGGCGTCTCGTGCATCTGCCGAAAACGTCCTCCCGCAGGTCCGGCTGGCTGCGGGAGCTCAAGCAGGCGGGGCCCGATCGGGCTCGAGAGCGGCAGGCGGTTCGTGATCACTTCGCCAGCGGACCTGCCCCGCGCGGAGGATTGGCTGCTCGCGAGCCTCGTCAAGGACACCGAAGGCTTCATGTCGCGTCACGTCGAGCGGCGGATCTCGCTCGCCGTGAGCCGACGGCTCCGCCGGCTCGCGGTCACGCCGAACGCGATGACCCTCGTGAGCGTCGGCGTGGGCCTCGCTGGGCGCCGCGCTCTTTCTCTCCCGCGCGGCCCGGCGCTGCCGTCGCCGGCGCGCTCCTCGTCCTGCTCCATTCGATCCTGGACGGCTGCGACGGCGAGCTCGCGCGGCTGAAGTTCCAGGAGTCCCGGTTCGGCGGCATCCTCGACTTCTGGGGCGACAACGTCGTCCATGCCGCGCTCTTCGGGACGATCGCCGATCGCGTGGAGCCGCTGCGTCGGGCAGACCATGGCCCCTTCTCCTCGGAGCCGCCGCGATCCTCGGGACGATCCTCTCGGCCGCGTTCGTCTACCGTCGCACGATGGCGCAAGTCGCAGGAGGGCCCGCTCTTTACGTCCGTCTCCCGCTCTCCGGACGCGCGCTTCTCGCGCCTGGCCGACGCCCTGGCGCGGCGCGACTTCCTCTACCTCGCTCGTCATCCTGGCCGCCCTGGGAAAGGTCCGCTGGTTCCTCGTGATGGCGGCCGTGGGCTCGCCGATCTACTTCCTCCTCCTCCTCGCGATCGCGCCTGCGGGCAGGCGCGGAGCGCGCGGCCGACGATGTCGCGGCCGGCGTCGCCGTCGAGTGAATAATCCGTAGCTAGCGGAAGGAGCCTCCGATGAGCGACAAGACGTCCTTCTACCCCGAGCTCGCCAAGAGACATCGCCCCGCCCGACGGGAAGCTCGGCGTCGCTGCTGCCGGGCCTCGGCGCCGTCTCGACGACGCTCATCGCGGGCGTCCACCTGATCAGCAAGGGGCTCGCCCAGCCCGTTCGGCTCGCTGCACGCAGATGCAGAAGATCCGGCTCGGAAAGCGCATCGAGCCCGCGTTTCGTTCCGATCAAGGAGCTCGTGCCGCTCGCGGAGCTCGACGGACCTCGTCTTCGGCGCGTGGGACATCTTTCCCGACAACGCCTACGAGGCCGCGCTCGCCGCGGGCGTGCTGCCGCCGGAGACGCTCGCAGAAGGTCCGCGCGGAGCTCGAGGCCGTCGCCGCCATGGCCCGGCGTCTTCGACGCGCGCCTACGTCCAGCAACCTCGACGGCAAGCACGTCAAGAGCGGCTCCCACGAAGAGGCACCTCGCCGAGAGCTGCTCATGCGGGACATGGACGACTTCCGCTCGGCGCACCGTGCTCGACGCGCGCGGTCGCGGTCTGGTGCGGATCGACCGAGGTCTTCCTCGCAGGCCGGACCCGATCCACGAGACGCTCGGCCGCTTTCGAGAAGGGGCTGGAGAAGAACGCCCCCGAGATCTCCCCCTCGATGATCTACGCCTACGCCGCGCTCACGTCGGGCATCCCGTTCGCCAACGGCGCGCCGAACCTCTCGCGTCGGACATCCCGGCGCTCGATCGAGCTGCGCGAAGGCGAAGGGCGTGCCGATCGCCGGCAAGGACTTCAAGACCGGCCAGACGCTGATGAAGACGATCATCGCGCCGGGCCTGAAGGCGCGGATGCTCGGGCCTGCACGGCTGGTTCTCGACCAACATCCTCGGCAACCGCGACGGCGAGGTCCTCGACGATCCCGGCTCCTTCCGCACGAAGGAGGTCGTCGAAGGTCTCGCGTGCTCGACGCGATCCTCCAGCCGCGAGCTCTACCAGGAGCTCTACGGCGACTACTTCCACAAGATCCGCATCGAGTACTACCCGCCGCGCGGCGACGCACAAGGAAGGCTGGGACAACATCGACATCTTCGGCTGGCTCGGCCAGCCGATGCAGATCAAGGTCAACTTCCTGTGCCGCGACTCGATCCTCGCGGCGCCCGTCGTCCTCGACCTGGCGCTCTTCCTCGACCTCGCGCAGCGCGCGGGCCTCGCGGGCATCCAGGAGTGGCTCTCCTTCTACTTCAAGTCGCCGATGTCGCGGCCGGACCTGAAGCCCGAGCACGACCTCTTCATCCAGCACCTGAAGCTCGCGAACACGCCTGCGCATCCTCGTCGGCGAAGAGGTCCTCGACCACTCCGGGCTCGACTACTACGAGGGCGCAGCCGAGGCCGAAGAGAAATCCGCATCCTGAGGCGCTCGGGGAGCGAGTAGCTGACCGGCGGCGCGATGGACGATCCCGTTCACCGGTCCCGTGGCGCTGGATCGCCGGCATGGCGCTCCTGGTGACGCTGGCCCTGACCGTCATCGCCTTTCGCGGGCCGTCCGGCGTCGCGGTCGGGACGGCCCGGGCGGCGCGCAAGGACCTGATCGTGCCGATCCTCTCCGACGGCACGCCTCGAGCCGCCGCGCCGGCGGCGAGCTGCGCGCGCCCGAAGCGGCGACGGTCGCCGCGATCCCGGCGCGCGAGGGAGAGCGCGTCGCGAAGGGAGCGCCGCTCGTCGTTCTGCAGAGCCCCGAGCTGACGCAGGTCGGCCCTGCAGGCGCGCTCGACCGCCGCGCAGCTGTCCGAGAGAGGATCCGCGCGGCCGGAGATCTCGAGCAGCAGAAGCGGGAGACGGCCCGGGCGAAGGAGACCTTCGACGCGGACGCCCGCCTCGATGAAGGAATCCGCGATTCCCCGCGCGACCTTCGAGACGGACGAGCTCGCGTACCGCCAGGCCGTCGAGAAGCTGCGCGTGGCGCAGGCGCGATTCGAGTCGCTCGGCCGGCTCGGGCGCGGGACGGATCGCGTCTGGAGCTGGCCGGAGACGGCCGCGCGGGAGCTCGAGCGGCGCGTGGCCGCGCTCACGGTGACGGCCCCGCCGCCGGGCATCGCTTACGGCCTGCCGCGCAAGACCGGCGAGACCGTCGCCGCGGGCCAGGTCGTCGCGAGCGTCGCCGACCCCGAGCACCTGCGCGTGCGCGCCCGCGTGGACCAGCCGGATCTCCCGCGCGTCGCGGTCGGCCAGCGCCTGATCGTCACGTTCGACGGCCTGCCCGACCGGCGATGGAGGGCAAGGTCCTCGCCGTCTCGCTCCGGCGTGCGCGAGGCGTCGGGCGCGAGGTCGGGCGAGGTCATCGGCGAGATCTCCGACCAAGCCGCTGTCGCTTCCCCCAACGCCTCGGTCAACGTGCAGATCGTCGTCGGCGAAAAGCACGGCGTCCCGACGATCCCGCGCGCCGCGCTCTTCCGCGACGGCAACCGCAGCGCTACGTCTGCCGCCTCGAGGACGGCCGCGCGCGGCGGCGGGACGTCTCGGTCGGGCTTGATCGGGATTGAACGACGTCGAGAGTCACCGGCGGCCTGCAGGAGAACGACACCGTCATCCTGCCCGGACCGTCGCCGCTCTCCGACGGACTGCGCGTGACGACCGACCGGGAAGACTGAGACGGCCATGTTCACGCGCGAGACGTTCGAGACCGCCGATGCACCGATTCCGGACGCACCCGGTCCAGACGGCGCTGACGCTGGCGGGCCTCGTCGTCGGGACGTCGGCGATCATCATCATCGTCGCCCTGGGCCTCACCGGGCGCACGTTCGTGATGTCGCAGATCGAGGGCGTCGGGTCGCACCTGATCTGGGCGAGCTACGAGGGCACGGTCACGTCGGGCGTGTCGCGGACGACTGGAGGACCAGATCACGGATGCCGACGTGACGCGCGATCGAGGCCGCGCACCGGACCTCTTCAGCGGCGTGACCCCGCTGGTCGAGCTCGCACGGCACCGTCTCCGTCCTCTCCCGCGCCGCTGGACGTCGCGATCCTCGGGACGACGCCCAACTACGCAGCCGTCCGCAAGAACCTGCGGATCCTGCCGCGGCCGGTTCCTCGACGACGACGACATCGGCGCAGCGGGCGAAGGTCTGCGTCGTCAGCCGCACCCTCTACGAACGAGCTCTTCGGCAACGACGACGCGGCGGACAAGACGCTGCGCACGCTCGGCATGACGTTCCAGGTCGTCGGGCGAGTTCGACAAGCCGGTGGACACGATGGGCCAGGGCGAGGTCACGCCCTACTCGATCTTCATCCCGGTGACCGTCGCGTGGTTCTTCACGCCGACGCGCCGGCGCGGACACGGTGTTCGCCGAGGTGCGCGAGTTCTCCGAGATCCCGCGCCGCGCGTCACGATCGTGGAGGACCTGCTGCGCGACCGGCACCACCAGGGCTCGGTCTTCAAGGTCAAGACGATGACGACCGTCATCAGGTCGCCCGCACGATCTCCTTCGGGCTGATCGCGGCGTTCATCGCGGCGGCGGCCGTCTCGGTCGTCGTCGGCGGCGTGGGCATCATGAACATCCTGCTCGCCTCGGTCGAGCAGCGGACGCGCGAGATCGGCGTGCGCATGTCCGTCGGCGCGCGCCGCCGCGACATCCTCCGGCAGTTCCTGCTCGAGGCGCTGATGCTCGGCGCCGTCGGCTCGCTGATCGGCGTCGTCGTGGGCCTGGGGCCTGCCGCTCCTGCGCCCGTTCGTCCACAGCGTCCTGATCCGCGTCTCCGGCCTCTCCGCGCTGCTCGCGTTCCTCTTCTCCTGCGGCGTCACGGTCGTCTTCGGCGTCGTGCCGGCACTACCGCGCCGCCAACCTCAACCCGACGGAGGCTCTTCGCTATGAATAGACGGCAGATCGCGCTGCTCCTCTTCCCGGCTCTCGCGTCCGTCTTCCCGGCCTCCCGGCCAGGCTGCCGCCGACCGGGCCGCTGACGCTGCGCCGCGCGGCGGAGCGGGCGCTCGCCCGCGCGCCCGAAGCCGCCTCCGCGCGAGCCGCAGGCGGCCGAGGCGGACGCGGACGCCCGGGCGGCCGCGGCCGACGTTCGAGCCCCGGGCCTTCGCCACGACGACGCCCGGCTATTCGAGGCGGCCTTCCCGTCGAGGTCGCCGGGCGGGTTCCGTCCGTATTCGGCGTCGAGGTCCACCAGACGCTCTACGACCCTGCCCGCCGCGCCGAGGCGCTCGCGGCGAGTTCGCGCGGAGGCCTTGCGGAAGCCGCCTCCACCCGATCCGGCGCCTCGACCGCGCGCGCCCTCGTCCTCTCCTACGGCCGCAACTGGTCGGACCGCCAGCGAATCGAAAACGCGCGGGAGGGACCTCGAAGCGCGCGAGGCGGTCCTCCGGCGCGTCGCGGCGCTCGCCCGCGAAGGGCGCCGGACCGATCTCGAGGCGGAACGCGCCGGGCTCGAAGTCGCGCGCGCCAAGCAGGCGCTCGCCAACCGCCGCAAGCGGAGTGGGACCTCGACCGCCTCGAGCTCGCGTGGCTCACCGATTCTCCGCGCGGCGAACCGATCCAGGCCGCGGAAGACCCGCTCGCCGCCCTTCGCCGAGCCTCCCGGGCGATCACCTGACGGCCGCTCGGGCGCGCCGATCCGGAGCTCGCCGCCCTCGACCGGGAGATCTCCGCGCTCGAAACCGCGGCCGGGTTTCAGAAGCGCACCTGGCTTCCGACCATCGAGGCCGGAGGGGCAGTACCTGCGCCTCTCCAACTACAACAACCTCGACCAGTACTTCGTCAAGTTCAAGACCAACGACTGGGCCGTCGGGATCTCCGTGGTCGTCCCGCTCTGGACGGGCGGGCGTCTCCAACACGGCCAGACCGCCGCGGACGCGCGCGTCGAGAAGATCCGCGCGGACCGCCGCGGACGCGAACGGGATCTCGAGCTCGCCGGTCCGGCGCGCCGAGGCGGACCTCTCCCGCGCCCGGGCGGAATTCCAGCTCTCGTCGCGAGCCCTCGCCGCGGCGAGGAAGGCCTCGCGCGTCGCGCAATCGCTCGCCACCGAGGGGCGCGGGCGACGCCGACGGCGTGGACCTCTCCAGATCGCCGTCGCGAAGGCCGAGGACGAAGCGTCCGAGGCGGCTCAGGGCCTCCCTCGCCGCGCGGGCGAGACTGCTCGAGCTGCGCGGGGGCTGCCCGCCGCGCTGCTCGGCGTCAAACCGTCCAGACCGGAAACCGGAAGGGCGAACGGCGGAAGGAACAGAATAGTGCGAGTGAACGCGAGAACAGGCGCACCGATCTCCGATTAAAACGCCCGAGGCGGCGACGGTGGTCGAGGTCAGCCGGCGTGGACTGCAGTTTTTTGGCCGCGTGCGGGCTCTCGACGGAGTTGTCGCTGCGCGTCATTCTCAGGGGGACGGTGGTCGGCATCGTCGGCCCCAACGGCAGCCGGCAAGACAACTCTCATCGACGTGATCTGCGGCCTGATCCGTCCCGACCGAGGACCGTGCGCGTGCTGGGGCAGGACGTGACGGTCAACTTGCCCGGCCGTTCGCGCCCGGATCGGCGTGCTTCCCAGAAACCGCCCTCTCTACGACAGGTGACGCCCTTGCAGAACCTTCGTTTTGCGGCGGCGCTCTACGGGATCCCCGTCCGGACGCTCATCACCGAGTCCTGGAGCTGGTGGGCCTCAACTCGCGGCGGAAAGACGTCGTGCGCGGATTCTCCGGGGATGAAGCGCCGCACCACAGCCATCGCCCGCGCCCTGCTCCACGACCCGCAGCTGCTTTGCATCCTCGACGAGCCGACGGTGGTTGTCGACGTCGAAGCCGGCATCCAGATCTGGGCCCACGTGCGGTCGCTCCGGGCCGTCGGTCGGACGTTCGTCCTGACCACGAACTATCTCGACGAGGCGGAGGCGTTGTGCGACCGCGTCGCCATTCTGCGAGCAGGCGGCTGTTGCCGAGGACACCTTGGCGGCGCTCGAGGCGGTGTCTGGAGCTGGAGTGCTGGCGGGGAGGGCGCGGCCCCGGATCAGCGAACGGCTCCGGGGCACAGAGGCGTGCTGCAGGCCGAGATCGTCGATTTCGGCCTGCGCCTCTATCTCGCCGTGTCAGTCCCGAAGACATCGTGCGCGGGCGCGCGCGGTCTGCGCCATCGAGGGATTCACGCTCTCCCGACCTTGTCGAGGTGTTCCGCGCCCTGACCGCGGCGAGCGCGCCTTCGTGAGTTCGTTTCGCGTTTTCAAGGCCAGCGCCGCGCTCGAGCTGGCCCAGCTCCGCGGCAACCGCGTTCGTGGTGCTGACGGCGCTGGCGGCCGTGAACTTCCTCGCGATGGTGAAAGCCTCTTCCGGGCTGACCGGGGCATACGCTCCGGTGGCGTTGATCGACCGGGACGGCGGGCCGTACGCCGGGAGGCTCGTCGAGGGGCGCTGCTCGGCGCTCATCACTCCTTCGCCCTCAAATCCATGAGCCCGGACGAAGAACCAGGGCGGCGCTGTACTCCGGGCGCTTGGTCGGGATCATCACCATTCCGCGGGGTTCAGCGCCGACGTCGAGAACGGCACCACCGTGGCGCTCGACGTCCGCATCGACAACGTCAACGTCGATCTCACCAACGACGTGCAGAGGGCCCTTCCGGCCGCCATCGTCGCCTTCGAGCGCCACCAGTTTCCAGCGTCCGCGTGCAGATGGTCGAGCACGACGTGATTCCCACGACACGGGCTACATCCTACCTCGTCGTCAGCGTGGCGCTCGTCGCGATGTGATCGCCGGGATCCTCGGCGCGATGGCTGGCCCGGGAGTTCGAGTACGGGACCGTCAAGCTGCTGCGCCGCATGTCAGCCAAACGTCCCAGGCGCGGTCATGCTCGCCAGGCGCAGAAAAGCTCGCCATGGCGGCAGCCGTCGCGGCAGCGGCGCTTCCGCCGTCACGCCGTGACGATCGTGTTCGTGTACGGCGTGGTGCCCGTGGCCCCCTGGACCACGGCGTTCACCCTCCTGGCCTGCGTGGCGATCTTCACGTGTCTGGGCGCGTGGATCGGCGCGCTTCTCAAGCGGACCCTCGCCGCCGTGCCGCTTTGTTATTCCGGCCTGGCGATGCCGTTCCATCGACGGCAGGCGCTCCGGCCCACGCGTTTCGACGCAGCAACGATCTGGAGGATCACGCACCTGTCGCCGGTCTACTACGCCGTGGGCGTGCTGGGCTGGGCGTTCCACGGTCTCGGGGTGACCCCGGAGCCGATCTACGTGAATCTTCTGGTGCTCCTGGCGATCGCCATCGCCTCGGCGGCGCTCACGCTCCAGGAACCGCCCGGTGATCGGCCACGTCTGGGGGTTGGCCCGCAACGATCGCCGTCTGGCTGCGCTCAGCCGGCGGCCATCGCCGCCTCCCTGCTCCCGGCCCTCGGGATGGGCGTCTGGTTGCGGTGCTCACGAACTCGGTCGGCCAGCAGCCGGTCGCCCTCGATCCTCCACGGCCACGGACGGTTTGCCCCAACGCATGGCCGGGATCATCCAGGGGGACCGCGACGCGTATCTCCTGGAAAGATGACCTCGGCCGACGCCGAGCGGGCGCTCGGCGAGCAGCGTCCGCCGCGATCATCGTCATTCGGAGAACTTCGACTGAGGCTCTCGGCCGCGGGGACGCGGCGGTGGACGTCTATCTCAACAACGTCAACATCGATCTCGCCGACGATATCCGCCGGGCGTGACGCGCTCGGTGGCGAATTCGATGCGCCCCAGCTCGGTCTGCTCGGCGAGCTTCACGGGGCGGCAAGAGGCGTGCTCCTGCCCAATCCTATCGGGTTGCCATCGCCGAGCACGACTTGCGCGACACCACTGTCTCACTTCCTTCAGTACCGGGTGATCCCGATCGTGGTGCTCATCATCATCAGCATCGGCCTGCTGGGAACGGCGCTGCTGACGGCGAGCGACTTCGAGCGCGGCACGGCAAAGATGCTGGTGCTCAGTCCGGAGGCCGTCTGCCGCTCGTGGTCGGCCGGCTGATCGGCGGGAACGCTGATCACCTTTGCCCCCTGATCACGCCCCTCATCAGCCCTGGGTTTTCTCACCCGCTACATTCCGTACTGCGCCGAGGAATCCAGGCATAACTGTGCTTTTAAAAACTGGTTCTCAGCGGGCCGTGCGGATGGAGGCTGCCCGTTCCTTCGTGGACGCACGGCCTCGCGCTCGCATCGGGTTGCTGACGGCGGTGACGCTGACGACCGTCGGCCTCCAGGACGCTGCTTTCCGGCGTCGCCCTCCGCGATGCCCGTCTCGTCACCATGACGGCGCTCAACGGCGCGGCCTACATGTTTTTCTCGGCGGCGGCTTCTGACGGTGGCGTTCTTGCCGGATTGGTTCAGATCGTCAGCGATTCGTGCCAACACGCTATGCGATTGACGGGCTTCGCCAGGCGCTGATTTACTATCCCGACCTCATCGGCTTCGGGGGCGGAACGTGCGCGTTACTCTCCGCGTGCGCGGTCGCGTCAGTTATGCTGGCGTCATTGATGCTGACGCGCGCATGGAGGCGGTGAGCAGGCGCGCGCGATTCTTTTGCCGGAGCGATGCTCGTGGCGGCCCAGCGATGTGACGAACCCGGCGCGCTCGATGAATCGTGCCCCGCCCGCCCGCGGCCGTCAGCCCGGCGCGACCCGCCCGCGCCCGGCAGCGTCGCGGCCGTCAGTCCGGCGTCCGCCCGCCTTGCGGAGACACCACCGCGCGGCAGGGCCGGTCCCCAGACGCGGGCGGCTCTCGCTCATCCAGGACCGCCATCGCCCGCCCGGGACCGGCGCTTCCGCTCATCCGCCGAAGTCGAACCGGCTGCCTTTTTTTGACAGCGACTCATGCAGCCCGGCTACCCACCCGAGGCCTCCCAGGACCGAGCGACTTCACGGCGGCCGGTCCCTGCACCTTCAAGCATCGGGGGCCGTCGTCTGTGAAGCTCTGGACGACGATTTTCTGGTGACGCGTTGTCGCGCAAGGCGGCGGGGGGCGCGACGCTGATGGTCTACATCAACGTCGAGCAGTACCACGGGCCAGGCGACTATCGCGACGCTCAGATATTCCTGGGCCTGCAGGACAAGTTCAGCATCTACCGCTGGTCAGGCGATAAGCTGAACATCACGGTCGGCGGCGGCCAGGAATTCGTCGCTCTGCCCGCGACGAGCCTCGAGGCCAGGAACCGTTGTTCACCAACTGCACCGGGCCCATAAACAACTTCCAATGTCGGGGTCGGGTTTAAAGGCCGATTTCCTGAAGACCAGAGAGGTCGTGTCCGGCACGCTGCGGTGCGGGACGCAGAAGTAATACCGGACCGAACCACCGCCTTCCTCCGCGAGTCGGGAGGGCGTCCTCAGCGAACAGCCCCTTCGCGATCATCGCGTGGACGCCCTTGTTGCCGTCCACGAGCTGGGTGATCGAGAGGTCGGCGGCGACGCTCGCCAGCATGTAGAGCGTCGTCCCGGGAGAGATGCTTCTCGGCGACGAGAAAGTCGATCATCTCGCGGAGCGCCATTTTCGCGGCCTCGTTCAGGTCCTCGTGGAGGCCCATCGTGATGAAGTGCGCCGGCGTCCCGGCCCGCGGCCAGCGCAGGCGCATGTCCTTGCGCACGATCAGCCGGAAGGTGCCGACGAGAGAGGTCTCGAGGGCCGTGATGTCCACTTCGCCGTTGCCCTGCCCGGCGTGGCCGTCGCCCGCGAGAAACAGGGCGCCGGCGGCGTGCACGGGAATGTAGAGCGTCGTGCCCGCCACAAGCTCCTTGTTGTCCAGGTTGCCCGCGTGGATCCAGGGCGGGCCGCTGTTGATGCGTCCCGAGACGAGCGGCGGCGCGACCCCCAGGCTTCCGAAGAAAGGGCGCAGCGGCACTTCGATGCCGGGGGCGAAGCGCGCGATCATCCGCTTCGCGTCCAGCGGGATGATGCGCATCCGGGCGTACGGAAAGTCCTCGGGCAGGAATCCGCGGCCGGGCGAGAAGCCGTTGTAGGCGTAGGGCAATGGCGAGCCGGACGGATTCGATTCGCACCTCGGGCGTGTCGCCCGGTTCCGCGCCCTCGACGTACACCGGGCCCGTCAGGATGTGGCCGCCCGGTCCCTTGTTGGTGACCTCCTTGTGAATCTCCCGGAGCGCCGTCTCGACGTCCGCCGGCGGCAGGCCCGCCGCCTCCAGGCGCGCGGGAGAAGACGTGATGAGGGTGTGGATCTCGACGGTGTCGCCGGACTTGACGCGCAGCACGGGAGGCGTGCTCGCGTCGTAGTAGCCCCACGCGACCGTCTTCGGGGACGGTTTCAAGACGACGGGTTCGACCGCGGTAAGAGGGAGAGCGAGAGCGAGGACGCAAGCGGTGATGAGCGACACGCGGATCATTCTCTTCTCCTCCTCCTTCAGAGAACGCCCCCTCACCCCTTCCCTCTCCCGCCGGGAGAGGGTGTAAAGCGCTAGAGTCCCGCGGCCTGGATCTGGATCGGGTCGCCCGCGAAGAGTGTCGGGACGCCCTGTTCCGGCGGCCGTCTTGTTGAACGCCGGGATGTCCGTCTTCGCGAGGTCGTTGAACTGCGCGAGATAGCCGTCGAGCTGCTTGCGCCGCTCGGCCATCTCCTCCTTGAAGAGATCTCCCGGCGGCTGATTGTAGCCGGAGAGCGCCTGGCCGAGCCGCTGGTAGAGGCCCTGAAAATCCGTGTGGTAGTGGATGCTGTCCTGCCCGACCTCGCGCTGGATGTCCGGGTTGTAGACCTTGTCCCTCAGGTCCTTCAGCTTCTTGCCGAGATCCTTCGCCGCCTTGAGCACGCCTTCGTAGCGGCGCGCGCCGCGGCCCGCGTCGCCGTCCTCGCCGCCTCCGCGGAGATCCTTCTCGAGCGCCGCGATCTGGGCCTGGAGGCTGTCGATGCGGTTGACCATCTCGTTCAACGCCGTCACGCCGTTGCGCACGTCCAGCCCCGCCCGGGTCTGTGCGCGGAACGCCTCCGCGTCCGACGGCATGCGCGGGTCCGGCAGCACGGTGACCGTCTGCGTCTGCGTCTCGCCCTTGACCGTCACGGCGACCTTGTAGGTCCCCGGAACCACGTCGGGCCCGCGGTTGGGCTCGAAGAATTCATTCGGCGGCGCTTCCTTCGCCGAGGCGATCCGCTTCGGCCCTCGTAGCGCATGTTCCAGGCGTGCCGGTTGATGCCTTCCTTCGCGGGGCCCAGAGCGTCGTGACGTGAGCGCCCTTCTCGTCGGTCACGACAATCCTCACGGCGTCCCGCCGCGCCTTCTTCTGTTCCTCGGTCTGCTTGATCTCGTGCTGGACGTAGTAATCGATCGTGACGCCCGGGAGGATTGGGGGCCCAGAAGCCGCCCGCCGCGAAGCCTCCCGGTTCCAGGACTGGAGCAGGCCGCCGGCGGAGCGGAGAAGAGATGGAATTCCTTCGCCTCGACCGCGTCGGCCCACTCCTCGAGCGGCGTGATGTTGTCGAGGACGAACAGGCCGCGTCCGTGCGTGGCGACGGACGAGGTCGTGGTTGGCCTTGTGGAACTTCACGTCCCACACCGGCGTTGTCGGGAAGTTCGCCTTCAACGGCTTCCAGGTTCCGCCCGCGTCGGCGGAGAAGTAGAGGCCCGTGCCCGTCCCCGAGCAATACGCGTAACTGAACGCTGGCATATC
>ERZ1370068.2877-contig-2005_pt1 | contig 68285 bp, 113 predicted proteins | sample MGYA00561227_ERZ1370068 | MGnify/ENA primary metagenome ERZ1370068 (study PRJEB38410, sample SAMEA6850437) | metagenome | study: Metagenomic assessment of the ecological functions of the soil: analysis of the soil microbiota associated with the... | reverse complement strand
GTAGCCGTTCGGTTACGTATTGCTGGAGCGACGCGATCTTCCAGCTCTTGCCTTCGATGCGAAGTCCGGCCAGCTCACTCGAACACGCCGGCGGTTTACGCTGATGAAGGCGATGACGGGCCTGCGACATTTCGTCACCTCAGCGACAACAAGTTCGTGCACGTGCTGAGCGAACTGCTCGGAACGGTCACGACTTTCGCGCTCGACGGCAAGACACGGCCTGCTGACCGAAGTGAGTCTCGGCTATCCCGGGCTGCCGCCGGATACCAAGCTGGGTGCCTGGCGCGCCGCGCGGGCAGCCAACGCCACGCAACGCGCGACAACGACGTTTGGGCCGCGGACATCCACATGACGCCGAGCGGCAGGTTCCTGTACATCTCGGAGCGCACCGGCAATGCGTTGGGGCGCGTTCAGTGTCGATGGCGCAAGCGGCAAGCTCACGTATCTGTCGAGTACGCCGACCGAGCGCCGGCCGCGCGGGTTCGCCATCGATCCCAGAGGGCAGGTTCCTCGTCGCGACCGGGGAAAAGTCGGAAACGATCTCTGTCTACGCCATCGACCAGGCCACCGGCGGCGCGCTCAAGTTGCTCACCAAATACCCGACCGGAAAAAGGCGCCAGCTGGGGTCGAGCTCGTCAGTTCTCGAGTGAACTTTCGGACGCGTGAGGACGGGCGACGCGCGATGGTTGCGCGAGGAACAGAGCTCGTTTATCTCCGCCAACATGTCAATCATATTTTTGCGGAAGAATCGTGACGTCTCTTGCGGCCCGTTGTACGGCCGCTGCCGGGCGTAAGCGGGCGGAAGATAACGCTGGCGACGTCGCGGCGCGATGCGGTGCCGTTTCGACTTCGACGAGGACGCCCTCGCCCAGCGCGGCGTTGAGATGTCCCAGCAAAGTGGTTCTTGCTGAGCTGCAGGAGTGCCAGGTAGTCTCCGGCAATGGTGCGCTTACCGTCGACTCGGGCAAGGAATTGCGACCATTGCGGCGACTCGATCACACTCGTCAGGCGCCCGTCCTCCCGCACCAGAAACGCAGAACCCGGCGCGGGCACGCCGGGCCCAGCGGACTTCACCTCGACCAAGCTGGTCCCTGGCGCAAATCCGAGGACCATGTCATCCCGGCGGTTCGGTCCAGTTCGAGTGGCGGAGTACCCGCCGCCCTGCAGGTGTTCGCGCCCAGTCATCGAAGACCACCTCGCGCATCGGCAGTGGCGACGGGCCGAAAGGGGTGTCCAACGACCGGCAGCCACGGTCCGCCAGCACTCCGCTGTTTACAAGATGGACGAGCCGCGTAAGTTGCCCGATCCTTCGGTAGGCGCCGACGTCCCGGAAATACGCGCGGAATCGATCAGGTTGAGCGGACGCCTCGTGGACGCTGCGACCCCGCGATGGCTTGTTCGACGAGCTTTCGCCGCCATTGGCCGCGAGGATTGCATACATCATCAGCGTTCAGGCGTGGTGTTGCTGCTTGCCGGTAGAAATACCCCTTGGGGGCGCTCCACAATCCTGGCGGGCAAGAGGCCGGCTGCCGCTCGCCGCGAGGATTCCCTTGTCGACGAAGATGCCTCGGCATGATGCTGCGTGGGAATCGTGGCGAGTAATTCCGAGGATCCGATAGTCAAGAAACGGGAACTCGGCTTTCGATTCCGTGCGCGGCGGCAGTGCGGTCTTCATGCCAGAGGTGAATGTCCAGATTCCGTCGCCAGCGTCCTACATAACGATCCCACGTATTAAGGCGTCGTCTCGCTCCCTGCACCTCCAATGGAAGATCGATCGAGGACTCCGGACAGTATCAGGTCTGCGTCACTATCAACGAGCCCGCTCATCCGCGCCGCTCGCGCGGTCGCCATCGACTTCAGGTCGTTGTCAAGGCTGCCCCAGTCAGCCGGGGTCCAGGTGTCCTTCCGGCCCAGCGCGTGGGAGATGTATCCCCCGTTGAATTCGTCCGATCCCTCGTCCGAGGAGAATGACCTGAGTCCCGGGTACCGCTGCTTGGCAAAAGCATGAAGATAGAATTTGAAGAGCTGCTCCGGCTCAGCCGTAAACATTTCGCAGCTCCAGAGAATCTTGCGCCAATCGTCCGGCGTCACTCCAATGTTTTGCTCGTCGGAAGAGCAACTGGTGGTTCGGCACGCCGGCGCTGACAGCGACGTCGCGCGCCGCCTCCGCATCGCCGCTCCCGACCGTGCCTCGACTCAGAACGCTGAACGTCGGGAACGGCCGCGCCGTGCAGCCGCGAGCGCCGTCACCACCGCGGAGTCGATTCCACCGCTCAAAAACGCCGTACGGTACATCGCTCATCAATTGAAGACTCACGCTATCGGCGAGCAAGTCCCGATAACGATCGACGTGATCGACGCATGCCGGACTCGACCGGCGAGCCCCTTTCCCTGACCGGCAAGTGCCAATACTTCCTGAGTCGGCGAGGTACCGTCGATCAACGACACCGTCCAAACATGCTCTCTGCGGGGACGCGGCTCGATGCCACGGAAGCCGGACGTCAGCTCGCGTGGAGCGGTGTCCGGCACGAGCCAGTCGGTGAAGGCGGACTGCCAATCGGAACGCCCTGGGCACGGCCCCATGCGCGAATAAGGCCTCGAGCTCGACGCGAACACCAGAAGCTTGCGGTCGTCCGACACGTAATAGAAGAGCGGTTTGACGCCGGCATGGTCGCGGCCCGAAGCATCCGCCGCTTCTCTCGATCGAGCAGAGCCACCGCGAAAATTCACCTGCGGGCTCGAACAGCCCGACGTCGCGCGGTCGAGATAAAGATGGGGAATGACCTCGCAATCGGATTGCGTGCGGAATACGTGCCCTCGGCCAGCGTCGCCCGAATCTCGCGATGGTTGTGATCTCGCCATTGACCATCGCGCTTATCTGGCCGTCGGCAGTCTGATGGGTTGCCGGCCTCCGCCGACGTCGACAATCGAAAGGCGTTTGAAGACAAAGCCGACGTTTTGCCACAGCATGAGCTGCGTATCGTCAGGCCCGCGGTGCCGTACATGGCATCGCCCATCGCCCCGAGAATCAGATCGTCGTGGCCCCTTGCGAGGAGCCGGCCATCAAGGTGGACGTAGCCTGCGATCCCGCACATGTTTCGACCCCGTAACCCCGCCGATCGGGCGTTTCTTGGCCTATCGCGACTCGCTTATCGCGTTCCGGATGGCCTCGTCCACAAGTTGTCGATCGGCAGCGGTGTCTCCCATGACGGTATCCCAATGCAACCCGCACATAGGCAGACCTGTGTTTGCTCTTCAACACCAGAGTTTGCAGGCCCCGTTGCTGGCCGAAGGCGTAGTCCGTCGCGTACTCTGAGAAGGTCATGCACCCCTTCCTTGCCATATGCCCGCCTGCACAGCGTCGATGATCGCGGCCATGCGTCGTGTGAAATTCGCGAGGTACTTCGATCGCGTAAGCGGATCTTTTTCCATCACGTCCGAGCAAAGAAGTATCGCGCCGCTTGGCGCTTCAGATGTGCAGACCCCCGCCACAAAGGCGGGGTTTGGGTACCCTGGTCCTGTGATCGGCTCAGCTACGACGACGCGAGAAGCAGCATCCAGTCAGGCTGACGCTGGAATCGACGTCGTACATGCACTCACCTTGGCATCAGCTACGCGCTGGTGAGCAATGACGCGCATGCTTTGGCCACCGCCGACACTTGTTCGGGGCGCGTTCGATCCCGGTACCGTTGCCCAGCCGCCCTTCTCGACGAAGGCGCCCTGCGACCATGAATCGACCTTCTTGAGCGCGGCCAGATTGGTCGAGACGTCAGGTGTGTGCTGGAATTTTTCGACGCAGACCGGGTGCAAGAGCCACTGACGACCGCAGAGTTGGCCCGTTGCGTCGCGTCCGCCTCGGCCTTGCCGCCGGTGACCCATCCGCCCCATGTGAATCCTACGATTGCCAATGCGATCGGCCCCACCCGCAACACCCCAAAGCGCCGGTTTCGTTTCGACTGGAATTTTCATGCAGCGCCTTTCAATGAACGTGCAAAAAGAGGGCCAGGCGCAATTCCGAAAGCAATGGAATCGAACTCAGCCGGTCCCCAGCAAACGGACAGACCTCATGATTCTAGGCCGAGAATGCAAGTGGCTAAACCTGCACCGCATAAATCATTACGCCGAATTATCGATGCTGTATGTGCGCTGTCGCACGTAGCTGAAGCCTTGCTTGAGCCTGCCACGTGCCCCCAAGGCGTGGTGGCTCGAATCGCCGGGTCAGAGCTTCTGTCCGAGGCCCACCGAAAACACATCCACCGGGTTCGCAATGCCTTTGAAAGTAACGGGGCCGAGAGTTCCACCTCGATGCGCTCGCTCAGGGCCATCCCGCGTATCGCTGTCGATCAGAATCGCGCGCGTTGCGAGCTTGGTATGCGTCTCGAGCCGGGCCGCGAGGTTGACGGTGTTGCCGATGCAGGTGTACGTCGCGCGCTGCCTGCGTGCCCGTGTAGCCGGCCACCATTTCGCCAGACGCGATGCCGATGCCGATTCGGATCTGAGGTTTGTTGGCGACGACCCGCTCGTGCGTTGAACAGCTCCACCAATTCGATCATCTCCAGCGCTGCGCGCACCGCGCCCTCGCAGTGGTCGTGCCAGCGGCAGCGGCGCGCCGAAAATGGCCATCAATCCGTCGCCGACGATCAGGCTGACGATCCCGCCGTGGCCGCTGATCGCGTCGAACATCAGCGTGTAGTACGTGTTGAGAAGATCGATGGTCTCCTCGGGCGGCTGCGACTCGACCAGCGCAGTGAAGCCGCGAATGTCGGAGAACATCACCGAGCCGCGCACCCGCTTCCCGCCCAGTGAGAAGCCGGATTCCTGCAGGTCCTGCGCCACCTCCGGCGTGGCGAAGCGGCGCACCAATTCCTTCTGCTGATCGCGCAGCCGCTTTTTCTCGAGGCTCGCGCCGATGCGCGCTTTCAGCAGCACCGGATTGACCGGCTTGGGAGATAGTCCTCCGCGCCGAGCTCGATGCAGCGCACGACGTGGTCGATCCCTTCCAGCGACGAGGTGACGATGACCGGCAGGTCGCGCAGCTGCGAGATCGTTCTTCAGTTGCTCGAGCACCTGGAAGCCGTCCATCTCCGGGCATTTCCATGTCGAGCAGCAGCGAGGTCGAATGCCGTCGCGCCGCAGCATCTCCAGCGCCACGCGGCCGTTCTCGGCCGATCGCAACGCTGTGACCTTGCAGTTCCGAGGCTGCGGGTCAAGCAGCAGCCGGTTGACCTTTGTTGTCGTCGACCACGAGCAGCCGCGCGCCGTCGTGCCGCAGCTCACGCATGGCGCAACTCCGTCAGCGCCTGCGGCGACGCGTCCGTACTCCTGCGTCGAGCGCGGCGAGCGGCGCGCGCCGGACGCGGCCTGCACCGGCGCCATGCCGCCAAGCTCGAGCTCCTTCGCCATCGACCGCGAACGCGCGCGCGCCAAACGTGTTGCCGTTCGACTTCAGCGAATGCGCGGCGCGCCGGAACGCGTCGGCGTCGCCGGCCGGCAAGCGCGCGGCGCAGCTCGCGCAGCATCGACGGCGCTTCGGTCGAGGAACGTGTCGACGAGCTCGACGGCGAACTCCGCCCGGCGGTCTCTTTCAGCTCGTCGAACGTCGCCTGGTCGATCGTCGGTTGCGTCATGTCATCCTTCCTCCGCGGCTTTGCACGAGGTTCAGCGCGTCGACGAGCTGGTCGACGCGGATCGGCTTGGTCAGGTAGTCGTCCATGCCGGCGGCGAGGCACATCTCGCGGTCGCCCTGCATCGCGTTGGCGGTCATCGCGACGATGCGCGGCGCGCTCGCCGTCGCGCCAGCGCGCGGTGATCGCTGCGCGTCGCCTCGAGCCCGTCCATCTCCGGCATCTGCACGTCCATCAGCACGACGTCGTAGGTCTGGCGCTGCGACGCGACTCGACCGCCTCGATGCCGTTGGACGCGAGGTCGGCGCGATAGCCCATCTGCTGCAGGCATGCGCAGCGCGAGCTTCTGGTTCACGACGTTGTCCTCGGCGAGCAGGATGCGCAGCGGATGGCGCGCCGCCATGCCGGCGTCGAGCCTGGGCTTGGCCGGCGCGGCCGGCCTTCGGCGCGGCGTCCTGCGCGAGCAGCGTCACCAGCGTGTCGAAGAGCTGGCGACTGCCGCAGCGGCTTCGCGAGGTAGCGCGCTGAACAGCGCCGTCGGTGTCGCCGGCCTCCTTGCGCCTGCCGAGCGAGCTGAACAGCACCAGCGGCAGCGCCGGCATGCGCGCTCGCGGATCGTTCCGCGCGAGCGTCGAGCGCCGTCCATCTCCGGCATGTGCATGTCGAGGATCGCGAGATCGAACGCCTCGCCTTCGCTCGAGCCAGCGCAGCGCCTCGTCGGGCGACTCGGCGTCGCGCGGCACCATGCCCCACTTCGCCGTCTGCAGCGCTCAGCACGCGACGGTTGGTGGCGTTGTCGTCGACGACCAGCACGCGCCTGCCCTGCGAGCGCGCGGCTGCGCGCCGATGAATTCGCGCCGTGCCTGCGCCGGCAGCTGCGGCGGGCCGGCGCGTTGATCGTGAACGATGAACGTCGCGCCGCGTGCCCGGGCCGGCGCTCTCGACCCACATCGTGCCGCCCATCAGCTCGGCGAGGCGCTTGCTGATCGCGAGCCCGAGGCCCGTGCCGCCGTACTTGCGCGTCGTCGACGCGTCGGCCTGCGCTGAACTTCTGGAACAGCGCGGCCCATCGCCTCGGCGTAGAGGCCGATGCCGGTGTCGCGCACGGCGAACGTGAGCTCGGTCTCGCCGCCGCTGCGGCGTTGCGCTCACGGTCAGCACGACTTCGCCGCGCTCGGTGAACTTGACGGCGTTGGCGAGCAGGTTGAGCAGGATCTGCCGCAGCCGCGTCACGTCGCCGCTGACCGCCGGCCGGCACGTCGCCCTCGAACACGTAGGCGAGGTCGAGCTGCTTCTCCGCCGCGCGCGTGCCGACGAGGTCGAGCGCCGACTCGACGCACTCGCGCAGATCGAACGGCTGCGCCTCGATGTCCATGCGGCCGGCCTCGATCTTCGAGAAGTCGAGGATGTCGTTGATGATCGTGAGCAGCGCGTCGCCGGAGTCGCGGATCGTGGCGGCGTAGTCGCGCTGCTCGTCGTCGAGCGGCGTGTCGAGCAGCAGCCCGCTCATGCCGATCACCGCGTTCATCGGCGTGCGGATCTCGTGGCTCATCGTGGCGAGGAACGAGCTCTTCGCCTCGTTCGCCGTCTCGGCCTGCGCGCGCGCGCTTCCTGCGCCTCGGCGAAGAGCCGCGCGTTGCGCAGCGCGACGCCGACGTTGGCGGCGATCGTCTCCAGCAGCCGCTGGTCGTCGGCGCCGTACACGCCTTCGCGCTCGGTGCTCTGCACGCTGGATCACGCCCTCGGCGCTGGCCTTCGACGAGTGATGGGCACGCCGAGATACGAGCGCGCCTCCTTCCCGACGCGCTTGGCGCCCATCGCGCTGCGACGCGGCCGCCGCACGTCGCTGTTGAGCAGCAGCGCCTCGCCGGTGTCGATGATCTTGCTGGTGAGCCCTCGCCGCGCCGCCGGGATCCGCTGACATCGCCGTGGCGGTAGGGAAAGTTGATCATGTCCGGTGTCGCGGTCGAGCAAGCGCGACGTAGGCGATGTCGGGCTTGAACAGCGACTTGATCTGGTTGCCGACGAGCTCGATCAGCGCCTGACAGGTCGAGCTTGCCCGCGAGCTCGCGCGACACGGTGTTGACGGTGTCGAGCTCGGCCGCGCGCTGCTGCGCCTCGGCGAAAAGCCGCGCGTTCTCCATCGCCACGGCAGCTGCGAGCGAAAGGCCGACCAGGAACTCGAGCTCGCTCGTCTGGAACGGCTTGCCGGCCGTGCGCCACACCGCCATCGCGCCCTTCACCGTCTTGCCCGCGCGCAGCGGCGCCACCATCAGCCGCTCGTCGCTCGCCTGGTCGGTCCCTGCGATCAGGACGGCGCGCGAGTCGTGATCCACGTCGTTGACGTATTCGGCGCGGCCGCTCGCGATGATGCTGCCGATGATGCCCACGCCCGCGACAATGGCCGCGTCCTTGACCTGAGCCGCATCCTCGCCCTCCGCGACGATCGCGCGGTACGCTGGCACGCTGCCATCCTCGGTTCCTGCGGCAGGAAGATCGCGCTGTGGTCGGCCGCGAGCAGTTCCTTCGCGTGATGCGCGATGCGGTCCATCACCGTCTGCAAGTCGAGCGTCGACGAGATGTCGCGTCCCACTTCCGCCAGCGCCGCGCTTTCGCGCGTGCGGCGCTGCGTCTCGTCGAAGAGGCGCGCGGCTTCCAGCGCGACGCCCATCGACGACGCGACGGTCTGCAGGAGGCGCACTTCGGCGGGGCCGTATGCATGCTCGCGCTCGTGGTCCTCGAGCAGGATGCGCGCCCAGCACGCGGTCGCTGCCGATGATCTGAACGCTGAGCGACGACTTGGCACTGGTCGGTGCCCGGCAGGGCGTTGAGGCCCGCGGCGTCCGTGCTCGGCGACCGTGCCGATGACGCGCGGCTCGCGGCGCTCGAGCTGCGCTTCTCGCAGCAGCGGCCGCGCCGGGATGGCGAGCGCGCGCGCCGTGCTCGAACTCGTACAGAAAGTGGACTTCCCGCGTCTGGTGGTCGAACCAGCGGATGCCGATGTCGTCGGTCTTCAGCACCTCGCGCAGCTTGTCGCCGACGAGGTCGACGATGCCCTGGAAGTCGAGCGATCCGGCCATGCCCTGCTGGATGCTGTTGATCACCGCGAGCTCGGCGTTGCGCTGCTCGGTCTCCTTCAGCAGGCGCTGCGTCTCGTCGAACAGGCGCGCGTTCTCCAGCGCGACGCCCATCGAAGAAGCGACCGTTTCGAGCAAGCGCAGTTCGGCCTCGCCGAACGCATGCTCGCGCTCGTGGTTCTCGAGCTGCAGGCGGCCGAGCGACGCGGTCGCTGGCGACGATCTGCACGTTGACGTAGGAGAGGCTCTGGTCGGTGCCTTCCATCGCCACATTGCCGGCGGCGATCTGCTCGGCCGCGGTGTGGTAGAGGAGGAGGTCCGCGCCGCGTCCTCTGCGACTCGGTCAGCGGCGCGGGCGGGACGTCGAGCCGCTTCCCGTGCTCGTACGCGTAGATGTTGTTGAACGTTCCGGCGTCGTAGTCGATCCATGCGATGCCGAGATCGCCTGTCTGAACACCTGGCGCAGCTTGTCGCCGACGAGGTCGACGATGCCCTGGAAGTCGAGCGATCCGGCCATGCCCTGCTGGATGCTGTTGATCACCGCGAGCTCGGCGTTGCGCTGCTCGGTCTCCTTCAGCAGGCGCTGCGTCTCGTCGAAGAGGCGCGCGCTCTGCAGCGCCACGCCCATCGACGAGGCGATCGTCGTCAGCAGGCGTACCTCGGATTCGCCGAACGCGTATTCGCGCTCGTGGTTCTCCATGGCGATGGTGCCCACGCGCCGGTCGCCGACGACGATGGCGGCACCATCGCGTACGACAACGGCGACTGATCGGTGCCCGGGCACGGCGCAATGCTCCGCCTGCGATCATGCTCCGCCAGCGTGTTTTCGACGACGAGGCGTGCGCCGCGCGCAGATGCGGGTCCAGCGCTCGTCCGAATCGATGACCTCGTCAGGGAAGGCTCCAGGCGCTTGCCATGTTCGACGATCGTAAAGCCGCTTGATCAACGCGCCTGTCGTGGTCGATCCACGAGATACCGATGTCGTCGCTCTTCAGCACTCTCGCGCAGCTTGTCGCCCACCAGCTCGACGATGCCCTGCAAATCGAGCGAGCCCGCGATGCCGTGCTGGATGCTGTTGATGATGGTGAGCTCGCCGGCGCGCTGCTCGAGCTCGGCGGTGCGCTCGGCGACCTTGCGTTCCAATCCCGCTGCGAAGCGCACGTTGGCGAGCGCGACGGCCGACCTGGCTCGCGAGCATGGCCAGCAGAGTCGCGGTCGCCGTCGTGGAAGCGGCCGAACGCGCCGTCGATGTCGGCGTAGATGTAGCCGAGCAGCTCGCGCTGCACGATCAGCAGGGCGATGAGATGGCTGCGCTGGGCGAGCGCGCTCCGGCGCCGTCGGGCGTGTGGCGCAGGCTGACCGCGCGGTTGCGGCGTGCCTCGAGCAGCCACGGCGTGACGGTTTCCAGCAGCGCATGCTCGTCCTCGCCGGTCGGCACCAGCGATCCGCCGATGCGCGAGGCCCTGCGGCGCGTCCGGCGCTTCCAGCACCAGCAGCACGCGCTCGGCGCCGGACAGCTCCGTCACTTCGTCGACGAGGAACTCGTGCGAGCTCGGCCTCGTTCTTGATCTCGTTCAGTCGCAGGCCGGTGTCGACCAGCCGCTCGAACGGCGCGGCGAGGCTCATCTTGCCGGCGAGGTGCGCTTCGCGCTGCTGGCGCGGCAGCTTTGCTCGCGCGCGTGCTCGAGCCACGCGAGCACGAGCTCGCGGTTCTCCTGGCGCTTGTTGAGATAGTTGCGGCGCATCCCTCGTCGCTGAGGCTCGGGAAGCTGCCGAGCAGTTGGCCCCACGCCCGCTCCGAGCGCCTTGCGCGCTTCGCGCGTTCCGGCCGTTGGCCGCGCAGCGCCCGGCTGTGTCGCCACCACAGCTTCGTCGGCTTGACCAGTCGTCCAGCACGGCGAAGCGCATGGCGCGATGCTGGTCGGCGGCGGCGCGTCGCCAGCCAGCGTCGGCAGGCTGCCCAGCGGCGAGATGCGCGCTGCCAGCGTCGGTCAGGGCCGCCAGCTTCGGTTCGATCCCGGTGCGACCTGTCGCGGCACCGCGTTCGAAGCTGCGCGCGGCCGCAGCGGCGGCCCTCGCGCCAGCAAAGCCATCCCTGCGGCGAACAGACGCGAAGGAACGGAATCGACTCGTCTCGGACGGCGCGCGTCACCGCGCTCGCTTCGGCGAACGCGCGCGCGGCCCTCGTCGAGCGATCCCGCCGCGCATGCCCACTCGGCCAGGTTCCAGAGTGAAAACGGGCAGCGATGCCGCGCGCGCCCGCGCGGCTGCGCGATGTCCGCCGCATCGAGCGTCAGAGCGGCGCGCATGTCGGAAGAGCCCGAGATCGCCATAGGTGCGCGCCGAGGTTGCCGGTGGCGTGACGCCTGGCTCAGCACGTAGCCCGCCGCCGCGGTAGGCGTCGAGCGACTGGCTGCCGAGCAGCGCGAAGGCACTGCGCGAGGTCCGCTTCGCAGCAACGCGAGCGTGATTGAGGGCGTTGCCTTGGCCGAACAGGTCGCCGCAGCGCCGCGCCAGCGCCAGCGCCTCGCTGGCGGCCTGCTTGGCTCAGGGCGGTTTGATCGGACGCCCAGAGTGCGTTGCCTCGGATATTCAGTGCGCGGCCGTGCTGGACCGTGTCGCCCACGCGACTCGAAAGAGCGCGGCCGCCCGCGCGTTGCGCACTCCACGGCGGGCCAGATCGCTCCGCGCAGCCGACTTGCGCGTGCGACAGGCGCGAGCAGGGCGAGTGCGATGAGCGCCGGCTGACGGCTGCCCTCGCGCCGCCTTCAGCGCGGCCGTGGCGGCGACCACTGCGGCCGCGCTTCGTCACCCTGTGCGAAGCCTGGACGAGCGCCGTCGCGGCACAGCGCGCGCGCCTGCAGCTCGGCGTCGCCTTCGCGCTTGGCCAGCGCACTTCATCGCTAGTCGCGTCGGCCGCGGCGAGCTTCCAGGTCGCCGATGGCGATGCAGCTCTCCGAGCGCAGGTCGAGCAACGTCATCGCGCTCGTCGACGCCGACGGACTTGCGCTTGAGCGCGGCGCTCGCGGCCGCGATGGCCTGCTCGTGCTGGCCGGCCCACGCCAGGTCGGCGATCGTGCTGCGCGCTCATTGTTCAACGGCTCCTCCCTGCGATGACACGCGGGTCAGCGCTTCGACCAGCTGCATCGACGCGGATCGGCTTGGTCACGTAGTCGTCCATGCCGGCGGCGAGGCACATGCTCGCGGTCGCCCTGCATCGCGTTGGCGGTCATCGCGACGATGCGCGGTCGCTCACCGCGTGCTCCAGCGCGCCGGTGATGCGCCGTCGACGCTTCGAGCCCGTCCATCTCCGGCATCTGCACGTCCATCAGCACGACGTCGTACGGCCTGGCGCTCGACGCATCTCGATCGCCTCGATGCCGTTCGACGCGAGGTCGGCGCGGTAGCCCATCTGCTGCAGCAGCCGCATCGCGAGCTTCTGGTTCACCACGTTGTCTTCGGCGAGCAGGATGCGCAGCGGATGCCGCGCCGCCATGCCGGCGTCGAGCGCTGGCTTCGCGGCGCGGCGTGCGCGGCGCGGCGTCGGCGCGTCATGCGCGAAGCAGCGTCGATCAGCGTGTCGAAGAGCTGCGACTGGTGCAGCGGCTTCGCCGAGGTACGCGGCGAACAGGCCGATCGCTTGTCGCCGACGCCTCGCGGCGGCCGAGCGAGCTGAACAGCACGAGCGGCAGCGCGGCGCGGCGTCTCGCGGATGCGCTTCGCGCGAGCGTGACGCCGTCCATCTCCGGCATGTGCATGTCGAGCGATCGCGGCGTCGAACGGCATCGCCTTCGCTCGATCCAGCGCAGCGCTTCCGTCGGGCGACTCGGTGTCGCGCGGCAGCATGCCCCACTTCGCCGTCTGCAGCGCGAGAATCTTGCGGTTGGTCGCGTTGTCGTCGACGATCAGCAGCCGCTTGCCGGCGAGCCGCCGGCTGCGCGCCGACGAAATCGCGCGCTCGCGTTCGGCGGCAGCTCGGCCGGTCGGCGCGCGGATCGTGACGAAGGAACGTCGAGCCCCTTGCCCGAGCCCGCGCTCTCCGCCCACATCGTGCCGCCCATCAGCTCGGCGAGGCGCTTGCTGATCGCCGAGCCCGAGGCCCGTGCCGCCGTACTTGCGCGTCGTCGACGAGTCGGCCTGCGAGAACGACTGGAACAGGCGCGACTCATGCCGTCGCGTCGAGAGACCGATGCCGGTGTCGCGCACGGCGAACGTCAGCTCGACTGTCGCCGTCGCTAGGCGTCGCTGCTCACGTTGACCACGACCTCGCCCGCTCTCGGTGAACTTGACGGCGTTGGACAGCAGGTTCAGCAGGATCTGCCGCAGCCGCGTGACGTCGCCGTCGATCGCCGCCGGCACCGTCGCCGTCGAACACGTACGCGATGTCGAGGCTGCTTCTCGGCGGCGCGCGCGCTGACGAGGTCGAGCGCCGATTCGACGCACTCGCGCAGATCGAACGGGCTGCGCCTCGATGTCCATGCGGCCGGCCTCGATCTTCGAGAAGTCGAGGATGTCGTTGATGATCGTCAGCGAGCGCGTCGCCGGAATCGCGGATCGTCGGCGGCGTAGTCGTGCTGCTCGGCGTCGAGCTGGCGTGTCGAGCAGGAGCCCGCTCATGCCGATCACCGCGTTCATCGGCGTGCGGATCTCGTGGCTCATCGTCGCGAGGAACGCGCTCTTGCGCCTTCGTTGGCGGTCTCGGCGGCGCGCGCGCGCTTCCTGCGCCTCCTTGAACAGCCGCGCGTTCTCGATCGCGATCGACCGCCTGGTCGGCGAACGTCTGCAGCAGCACCTCCTCCTGTCGCTGAAAGGCCGGGGTGGCTGGCGGAAGCACGCAGATCGACGCCGATACCGCTGCTCTTCGCACATCATCGGACTGTAGATGGCCGAATAGGTTGCCGACGAATTTTCACGGCCTTGCCAGCGACCAGTTGCCGACGTCGGCGATAGACGCGGGCATCGGTAACCTGGCATGGTGCGTCCGTTCGCGGATCGCCTGCGTCCCGTGAAGGTCTCGCTCCACCGGATGTCCGTCGAGCGCGCGGAAGGCCTGAGCGCCGAGCGTGCCGCGCTCCACGCGGACCGGTGATCGTCGCCCAGCAGGAAAATCCCCAGCTGCTCGCTCTCGAACAGTCGCGTGGCAGCTGTCGAGCGATCGTCGAACATGCCCTCGCAGAACGACCGCGGCGCACGATGGAGTCAAACACGGGCGTCGGTCGGCAACCGAGCTGCTGATGACCTGCAGCACCTCGGCGGTCGCGGTCTGCTGCTCCAGCGCTTCCTCGTCTCGTTGAACAGCCGTACGTTCTCGATCGCGATCACCGCCTGCCGCGCGAAGGTCTGCAGCAGCGCGATCTCCTTGTCGGCAAAGCGGCCGGCGTTCGGCACGGTTCACGTTGATGGCGCCGATGACACGCTGGTCGTGCAGCATCGGCACGCTCATGCCGCTGCGAAAGCCGGCCTTGCGGACGGCATCCTTCATGATGTGAGGATAGTCGGCATCCGACTCAGGCCAGCAGGTCGGCCACGTTGACCACCTCGCCGCTGCGAATGGCGCGCGCGCGGCGATCGAGGGACCGTCGGCCGGCATCGGAAAGACGCGCATCAGGTCCGACAGGTCCGCGCGAATCGACACCGAACGAGCTGGCAACGTGGATCAGCTCGCCATCGAAGCGGAAGACCAGCCGTACTGCGCACGGGTGAGCCGCGCCGCACGTTCGGCAATGATGTCGAACACCGGCTGCACGTCGGTCGGCGACTCGCTGATCACCTTCAGCACTTCGGCGGTGGCGGTCTGCCGCTCGCAGCGCCTCCTTCGTTTCGTTGAACAGCCGCGCGTTCTGGATCGCGATCACCGCCTGGTCGGCGAACGTCTGCGCAACAGCGCCTCCTCTTTGTCGCCGAACGGTCGCGGCGGCTGGCGGAACACGGCGATCGAGCCGATGCCGCGACCCTCCCAGAACATGGGACTGTAGATCGCCGTGTAATTGCCTACGGATTCGGCGAGCTTGCGCACCGGTGAAAGCCACGCGGCGATCGCTTCCTGCTGCGTCGACCTGGATGGCGCGCCCCTCGCCCGCAGCAGCACGCCCGGTGAACGTCTGGTCGAGCGGCGACGGCCCGAAGTCCCGCGCCACGTCGCTCGAACGCAGCGCCGACGCATGCCGCAGGCTGCACGCGGCCGTCGTCGCTGACCAGCATGACGGCGACCTGATCCGGCAGCAAACAGAGCTGGCAACTGTCGAGGATCTTGCACGAACACCGGCGCCGCATCCGATACCGAGCCGCTGATCGCGCGCAGCACGTCCGCGGTGGCCGTCTGCTGCTCCAGCGCTCCTTGGTCTCATTGAACAGCGCGCGTTCTCGAGCGCCAGGCCCATGCTGGCGGCCACTGGTGGACAGAAGGCGGACGTCCGGCGTCACCGAAGGCGTTCTCCCGGTCCATGTTCTCCACCGACAGTGAAACCGAGCATCCGCTCGCCGGCGAAGATCGGCACGGCCACGCCGGAGCGGCTCGTATCGTCGGTGCCCTCCGCCACGAACAATTCAAGGCCCGGTAGTCGGCCTGGTTGTGCCAGATCAGCGGCTGGTGCGACAGGAGGATGGCGTGGCCAGCGCCGGCCCGTCAGGACACTCCGCGATCCGCGCGTGACGCGCGAAGCCGCTGGCCGCGCTCGACGCCGTACGGCAGGTGCAACAGCCCCGCGGCCTCGTCCAGCCACGCCACGACCAGCGTGTCGGTCGCGAAGAGCTTGACCAGCTTGTCGCCGACGAGATCGACGATGGCCTGGAAGTCGAGCTCGGCGGCCATGCCCTGCTGGATCGCTGTTGATCAGCGCGAGCTCGGCCGGCGTGCGTGCTCGGCGCGGGCGTTGGAGGCCTGCAGCTCGGCCATGACCGAGGCGAGGTCCGCGTGGCGCCGACCGCCGCGTCCGGCGTCGCGCCAGCTCGCCGCGTCGACGGTGACGCGCATGTCCGGTTGGACGCTTCGTTGCGGTCACGGGCCTAGCGATCTTTGCGCGCCCTGCACGCTGCCGAGCGCCTGGATGAGCTGCTCGACGCGGATCGGCTTCGTCAGGTAGTCGTCCATCCCGGCCGCGAGGCACAGCTCGCGATCGCCCTGCATCGCGTTGGCCGTCATCGCGACGATGCGCGGTCGCTCGCTCGCAGCTCCAGCTGCGTGCGTGATGCGGCGCGACGCTTCGAGCCCGTCCATCTCGGGCATCTGCACGTCCATCAGCACGACATCGTAGGTCTGCCGCTCGCACGCGACTCGACGGCCTCGATGCCGTTCGACGCGAGGTCGGCGCGGTAGCCCATCTGCTGCAGGATGCGCAGCGCGAGCTTCTGGTTCACGACGTTGTCCTCGGCGAGCAGGATGCGCAGCGGATGGCGCGCCGCCATGCCGGGGTCGATCGTCGGCTTCGACCGGTGCGGCGGCCGGCTTCGGCGCCTCGTCCTGCACGAGCAGACTCACCAGCGTGTCGAAGAGCTGCGACTGGCGGATCGGCTTCGCGAGCGTCGCGGCGAACAGGCTTCGTCGTCCCGCCTCGCGCCGGCCGAGCGAGCTGAACAGCACGAGCGGCAGCTTCGGACGCAGTGCGCGAATGCTGCTGCGCGAGCTGCGACGCCGTCCATCTCCGGCATGTGCATGTCGAGGATCGCGAGGTCGAACGCCTCGCCGTGCTCGAGCCAGCGCAGCGCCTCCTCGGGCGACTCGGTGTCGCGCGGCGCCATGCCCCACTTGCGCAGTCTGCAGCGTCGAGCACGCGACGGTTGGTGGCGTTGTCGTCGACGACGAGCATCCGCTTGCCCGACGAGCGCGGGCTGCGTGCCGACGAAGTCGCGGCGGCTCGCCGGCGGCAGCTCGGCCAGCGGCGGCGCCTGGATCGTGAACGAAGAACGTCGACCCCTTGCCGAGCGCCGGCGCTCTCCGCCCACATGCGGCCGCCCATCAGCTCGGCGAGGCGCTTGCTGATCGCGAGGCCCAGGCCCGTGCCGCCGTACTTGCGCGTCGTCGACGAGTCGGCCTGCGAGAACGACTGGAACAGCCGGCTCATGCCTTCCGCCGACAGGCCGATGCCGGTGTCGCGCACGGCGAAGGTGAGCTCGACGTCGGCCGCCGCAGCCGGCGCGGCGCGTCACGGTGAGCACCACCTCGCCGCGCTCGGTGAACTTCACCGCGTTGGACAGCAGGTTGAGCATGATCTGCCGCAGCCGCGTCACGTCGCCGCTGATCGCCGGCGGCACGTCGCCTTCGAACACGTAGGCGGTGTCGAGATGCTTCTCGGCCGCGCGCGCGCTCACGAGATCGAGCGCCGACTCGACGCAGTCGCGCAGGTCGAACGGCTGCGCCTCGATGTCCATGCGGCCGGCTTCGATCTTCGAGAAGTCGAGGATGTCGTTGATGATGGTGAGCAGCGCGTCGCCCGAATCGCGGATCGTCGGCGACGTAGTCGTGCTGCTCGGCGTTGAGCGGCGTGTCGAGCAGCAGCCCGCTCATGCCGATCACCGCGTTCATCGGCGTGCGGATCTCGTGGCTCATCGTGGCGAGGAACGAGCTCTTCGCCTCGTTGGCGGCTTCGGCCGCGCGCGCGCGCCTCCTGCGCCTCCTGGAACAGCCGCGCGTTCTGCAGCGCGACGCCGACGTTGGCGGCAATCGTGCTGCAGCAGGCGCTCGTCGTCGGCGTCGTACGCGTTCTCGATCCGCGTGCTCTGGACGCTCAGCACGCCAAGGCTCGTGTCGGCGACGCGAATCGGTACGCCCAGGTACGAACGCGCGCGCTTGCCGACGAATTGGGCGCCGACCTCGAGCCTCTCGCGGTCGGCATCGCCGTTGATGATCAGCGCCTTGCCCGACGTGATGATCCGGCTGGTCGAGCCCTACGCCCAGCGGGCGCGGTCTGAGCTGATCGCCATACTGGTAAGGGAAGTAGATCCGGTTGGCGCGCGGCTCGAGCAGCGCCACGTAGGCGATGTCGGCCGTCGAACAGGCGGCGGACCTGCTCGCCGACGAACTCGAGCAGGGCGACGACGTCGAGCTTGCCGGCGAGCTGCTGCGAAACCGTGTTGACGGTGTCGAGTTCGGCCGCGCGCTGCTGCGACTCCGCGAAGCAGCCGCGCGTTCTCGATCGCGACCGTTGCCTGCAGCGACAGCCCAACCAGGAACTCCGAGCTCGCTGTCGGCGAACGGCTCGCCTGCCGTGCGCCAGACGGCCATCGCGCCCTTGACGGCTTTGCCGGCCGTCGAGCGGCGCCACCATCAGACGCTCGTCCTTCTCTTCGTCCGTGCCCGCGATCTGGATCGCGCGCGGATCCGCTTCGCGTGTCGTTGATGTACTCGGCGCGGCCGCTCTGCACCAGAGCTGCCGATGATGCCGACGCCCACCTCGATCTCCTCGGACCTGGAGCGCTCGCGCGATGTCGCCGATCGCGACGATCGCGCGATACGTCCGTCCGCCCGCATCGGGCAGGAAGATGGCGCTGTGGTCGACGCCGAGCAGGTCCTTGGCGTGACGCGGCGATGCGATCCATCACCGTGGCCAGGTCCAGCGTCGACGAGAAGTGTCGCGTCCAACTTCCGCGAGCGCGGCGGTACTCGCGCGTGCGGCGCTGCGTCTCGTCGAAGAGCCGCGCGTTCTCGAGCGCGACGCTCATGCTGTTGGCGAGCGTCTGCAGCAGGCGCACGTCCGACGTCGCTGAACGCGTGCTCGCGCTTCATGTCGATCAGAGCTGATCAGTCCGCGCGCCTGGTCGCCCGCCACCAGCGGCACGAAGACCGCCGATTTCTCCATCTGCGTGCCCGGCAGACGGCATGCTGCCGTACTTCTGCGATCGCCTGCGCCATGTTCTCGTTGATGACGAGCGTCTCGCGCGTGCGCAGGACGTGAGCGGCGAAGCCCTCGTCGGCGAGCGGATCGGACTCGATGGCGATCCGTTGCCCGTTCTCGTACGATGTACGGGATAGTGGATCAGGTTCGTCTGCGGGTCGTAGATGCGGATGCCGACGTCCGCCTGGTTGAAGATCTCGCGGATCTTGTCGCCGACCGCGTCGTAGATGCCCTGGATGTTGAGCTCGGCGGCGAGCGCCTGCTGCACGCTGTTGATGATCGCGAGCTCCGGCGGCGCGCTGCTCGCTCTCCTTGAACAGGCGCTGCGTCTCGTCGAAGAGGCGCGCGTTCTCGAGCGCGCACGCTCATGCTGTTGGCGAGCGTCTGCAGCAGGCGCACGTCCGGAGTCGCTGAACGCGTGCTCGCGCTCGATGTCGATGAGCGTTGATCAGCCCGCGGGCCTGGTCGCCGACGACCAGCGGCACGTAGCACCGCCGACTTGTCTCAGCTGCGTGCCGGGCAGCATCGTAGACTGCCGTACTTCTCGCGCTCGCCTCGGCCATGTTCTCGTTGATCACCAGCGTTTCGCGCGTGCGCATGACGTGGGCGCAGAATCCCTGTCTCGCGAGCGGCGCTGGACGTCGATCGTGATGCCGCTTCCCGTTCTCGTAGACGTACGGGTAGTGGACCAGATCCGGTCTTGCGGATCGTAGATGCGGATGCCCATGTCCGCGTGGTGGAAGATCTCGCGGATCTTGTCGCCGACCGCGATCGTAGATGCCCTGGATGTTGAGCTCGGCGGCGAGCGCCTGCTGCACGCTGTTGATGATCGCGAGCTCGGCGGCGCGCTGCTCGCTCTCCTTGAACAGGCGCTGCGTCTCGTCGAAGAGGCGCGCGTTCTCCAGCGCCACGCCCATGCTGGCGGCGACGCGTGCTGCAGCAGCCGCACCTCGGCTTCACCGAACGCGTTCTCGCGCTCGTAGTCCTCCAGTGACGATCACGCCGAGCGACCCGATCGCTGCCGAGGATCGGGACGAACAGCGCCGTGCAGTGGCTCGTGTCGGTGCCGGAATCGCGCTGTACAACCTAGCGCCGTCGCCTCGGCAGCGGCTGTTCGATCGACCAGCGGCTGGCGCGTCTTCGACGACTCGCGGACCATCACGCCCGCCGGCGGTGGCGTCTGACGCGGCTGATGGCGCAGCCGATCGCCATGCTCGTATTGGTACGAGATAATGGAGCAGGTTCGGTTTCGCGGTCGTACCACGCGAATGCCGATGTCGCCGGTCTTGAACACCTCGCGCAGCTTGTCGCCGACCAGGTCGATGATCGCCTGGAAGTCGAGCTCGGCCGCCATGCCCTCCTGGATGCTGTTGATCACCGCGAGCTCGGCGGCGCGCTGCTCGGTCTCCTTGAGCAGGCGCTGCGTCTCGTCGAAGAGGCGCGCGTTCTCGAGCGCGACGCTCATGCTGTTGGCGAGCGTCTGCAGCAGGCGCACGTCGGAATCGCTGAACGCGTGCTCGCGCTCCATGTCGATCAGGCTGATCACGCCCGCGCCTGGTCGCCGGCCACCAGCGGCACCATGATCGCCGACTTCTCCATTTGCGTGCCCGGGCAGACGTATGAGCCGTACTTCGCCATCTCCTGCGCCATGTTCTCGTTGATGACGAGCGTTTCGCGCGTGCGCAGGACGTGGGCCGCGAAATCCCGTCGTCCGCGAAGCGGCTGCGGAGTCGATCGTGAGGCGCTTGCCCGTTTTCGTACGAGTACCGGATAGTGGATCAGATTCGGTCTGCGGGTCGTAGATGCGGATGCCCATGTCCGGTTGGTTGAAGATCTCGCGGATCTTGTCGCCGACGAGCGTCGTAGATGCCCTGCATGTTGAGCTCGGCCGCGAGCGCCGCCTGCACGCTGTTGATGATCGCGAGCTCGGCGGCGCGCTGCTCGGTCTCCTTGAGCAGGCGCTGCGTCTCGTCGAAGAGGCGCGCGTTCTCCAGCGCGACGCCCATGCTCGCGGCGACGGTGTCTGCAGCAGCCGGACTTCGGCTTCGCCGAACGCGTTCTCGCGCTCGTAATCCTCGAGCGACGATCGTGCCGAGCACCCGGTCGCCGCTCAGAATCGGGACGAACGACCGCGGACTGACTGTCGTCGGTGCCGGGAATGACACCGATGCCCAGCGCCGCCACTTCGGCCTGGCTGTTCATCACCAGCGTGCTGGCGCGTTACGTGACAGCCCTGCCATGCGCGCCCGGCGCAGGTGGCGCGGCGGCACGACGCTGGACGCACGCCGTGCTCGTACTGATACAGGTAGTGAAGCAGGTCTGTCGCCGGATCGTGCCAGCGGATGCCGATGTCGCCGGTGCTGGAACACTTCGCGCAGCTTGTCGCCGACCAGGTCGACGATCGCCTGGAAGTCGAGCTCGGCGGCCATGCCCTGCTGGATGCTGTTGATGACCGCGAGCTCGGCGGCGCGCTGCTCGGTCTCCTTGAACAGGCGCTGCGTCTCGTCGAAGAGGCGCGCGTTCTCGAGCGCGACGCTCATGCTGTTGGCGAGCGTCTGCAGCAGGCGGACGTCGGACTCGCTGAACGCGTGCTCGCGCTCCAGGTCGATCAGGTTCGATCGACCCGCGCGCCTGGTCGCCCGCGACCAGCGGCACGTAGAGCGCCGACTTCTCCGTCCTGCGTCCCGGGCAGCGTGTAGCTGCCGTAGCTTCGCGATGCCGCCTGCGCCATGTCTCTCGTTGATCACGAGCGTCTCGCGGGTGCGCAGCACGTGCGCGGCGAAGCCCTTGCTCGGCGAGCGGCTCGGACTCGATCGCGATGCGCTTTCCCGTTCTCGTACGATGTACGGGTAGTGGATCAGGTTGGTCTGTGGGATCGTAGATGCGGATGCCCATGTCCGGTTGCTCGAAGATCTCGCGGATCTTGTCGCCGACCGCGTCGTAGATGCCCTGGATGTTGAGCTCGGCGGCGAGCGCCGCCTGCACGCTGTTGATGATCGCGAGCTCGGCGGCGCGCTGCTCGCTCTCCTTGAACAGGCGCTGCGTCTCGTCGAAGAGGCGCGCGTTCTCGAGCGCGACGCTCATGCTGTTGGCGAGCGTCTGCAGCAGGCGCACGTCGGAATCGCTGAACGCGTGCTCGCGCTCCATGTCGATCGAGAGCTGATGAGCCCGCGCGCCTGGTCGCCGGCGACCATCGGCACGTAGACCGCCGACTTCTCCATCTGCGTCCCGGGCAGACGTGAAGCTGCCGTACTTCGCCGATCGCCTGCCGCCATGTTCTCGTTGATCACGAGCGTCTCGCGCGTGCGCAGGACGATGCGCGGCGAATCCCTGCTTCGGCAGCGGTCCGGACGCGATCGTCGATGCGCTTGCCGTCCTCGTAGACGTACGGATAGTGGATCGAGGTCGCGTCTCCGGGTCGTAGATGCGGATGCCCATGTCCGCGTTGTGGAAGATCTCGCGGATCTTGTCGCCGACCGCGTCGTAGATGCCCTGGATGTTGAGCTCGGCCGCGAGCGCCGCCTGCACGCTGTTGATGATCGCGAGCTCGGCGGCTGCGCTGCTCGCTCTCCTTGAACAGGCGCTGCGTCTCGTCGAAGAGGCGCGCGTTCTCGAGCGCGCACGCTCATGCTGTTGGCGAGCGTCTGACAGCAGGCGCACGTCGGAGTCGCAGAACGCGTGCTCGCGCTGTCATCCTCGACGACGATGACCGCCGATGACGCGTCGTCGCCGCGCGACGATCGGGACGCTGCAGACGCGACTTGTCCGCGTACCGGTGCCCGAGTGGATGCACGCCTTCTCGACCGCGATCTCGGCGTCGCCGTATGTTATGATGACGAGCGGCTCGCGCGTTCGACGATGATCGTGCGCACGTGACGACCGTGGCCGGCGCGGACGGAATCGGTGAGAGCGCACGCCGTGCTCGAACGTCGTAGGGGTAGTGGACCAGACCGGTCTCGGTGGTCGTACGAGCGGATGCCGAGCATCGTCCGCGTTTTCGAGCATCTCGCGGATCTTGTCGCCGACCGAGGTCGTACGATCGCCTGGAAGTCGAGCTCGGCGGCGACGCCCTGCTGCATGCTGTTGATGATCGCGAGCTCGGCGGCGCGCTGCTCGGTCTCCTTCAGCAGCCGCTGCGTCTCGTCGAACAGGCGCGCGTTCTCCAGCGCCACGCCCATGCTCGACGGCGACGGTCGTTGAGCAGGCGAACCTCGGATTCGCCGAACGCGTTCTCGCGCTCGAAGTTCTCGATGCTGATGCAGCCGAGCACGCGGTCGCTGCCGATGATCGGAACGGATACGATCGACTAACGACGTGTCGGTGCCCGGCATCGACGCCGACCGGCCGCGACTTCCGCCTGCGTGTTATGAGACCCTGCGGCTCGCGTCGCGAGATCAGCGTGTCCCAGGATCACGCTCTTCAACGGCGGCGCCGGCGGGATCGTCAGGCGCACGCCCATGTTCGTACTCGTAGAGGTAATGCACCAGGCTGGCTCGTCATGGTCGTACCAGCGGATGCCGATGTCGTCGGTGCGCGAATACCTCGCGCAGCTTGTCGCCGACGAGGTCGACGATCGCCTGGAAGTCGAGCTCCGCGGCGATGCCCTGCTGGATGCTGTTGATCACCGCGAGCTCGGCGTTGCGCTGCTCGGTTTCCTTGAGCAGCCGCTGCGTCTCGTCGAAGAGCCGCGCGTTCTCGAGCGCGGTGCCCAGCGAGGCGGCGATCGTCGTCAGCAGCCGCAGCTCGGCCTCGCCGAATGCGTTCTCGCGCTCGTAATTCTCGATCGCGATCGTGCCGAGCACGCGGTCGCCGCTGACGATGGGCACCGCGACCATGCGACTTGCTGGCGTCGGTTCCGGGGACCGGTCCGCTCCGGACGCGTAGCATACTCGGCCGCGCGTGTTCAGAACCAGCGGCTGGCGCGTCCGCAGCATCGTCTGAACGGGCCGCCCGGCGACGGGCGCCGTGGCGCGGAGTCTCAGCCGCTTGCCGTGCTCGTAGGCGTACAGGTAGTGACTGCAGGTTCGTCTTCTCGTCGTTACCAGCGGATGCCGATGTCGCCGGTACCGAACACCTCGCGCAGCTTGTCGCCGACGAGATCGACGATCGCCTGGAAGTCGAGCTCGGCGGCCATGCCCCTGCTGGATCGCTGTTGATCACCGCCAGCTCGGCGGCGCGCTGCTCGGTCTCCTTCAGCAGCCGCTGCGTCTCGTCGAAGAGTCGCGCGCGTTCTCGAGCGCGGCGCCAACGCGATCCGCGACCGTCGAGACCAGCCGGATATCCGGCGGCGCGAACGCGTTCTCCCGCTCGAAGTTCTCGATGCTGATATCGCCGAGAAACCGGTCGCCGACGACGATGGGGACGCTCAGCATCGACTTGCTGTTGTCGGCGCCCGGAACGGGCGTCAGGTTGTAGCGCTTGTAGTCCAGCGAGCGGTTCAAGACATGGGGAACGCGGGACTTGCGCATCGACCTCGTAGCAGTCCGCCGGGCCGGGGCGCGCTGGGCGGCAACTCGAGTCGCCGGCCATGCTTCGCACGCATAGAGCGTGCGAACGAGGTTGGCCGATTCGTCGAACCAGCTGATCGAAAGGTCGGGTGTTGCGAACAAGACCCGCAGCTGGTCGCCGATCAGGTCGACGACCGCCTGGAAGTCGAGCCTGGCTGCGAGCCCTGCTGGATCGAGTTGATCAGCGCGAGCTCGGTCTCGCGTTGCGCGAGACGGTGCGCAGCGCCGCTGGCGTAAGTGCTGGCGCCGGCGCTTTCGAAGGCTTCGATTCGGCGGCCGCACGTCACGGCGCGCTTGCCGGTGACACCGCGCTTTGCTTTTGGCGCCGCGCTTCGTGGCGATGCCGCGCTTGCCGCAACCCCGCTTCGCAGCGGCGCGACCCTTCGTCGCGGTGCCACGCGTGCCCGTTGCAGCCGCCTTCTTGCGCGTACCTGCCATGGCCGATCGAGAGCTCCTCGCGCGCCCTCTTGGCGCGTCGTTGTAATTTGCCGGCGACTGCTCGCGAATCGCGCTCCGCGAAACAGCTGGGACAAGCCGTTCGGCCGCTAGTCTATAGCGTCTGGCGACGATTCCGGCTTCGCGATCGTTGTCGGCTCTGATCGTTGGCTCGATCCTCGGCGGCGGCGGCGCGGCGACGGTGATCGCCGCGAGGATGCCTTGGAGCAGCGCCGTCGGCGAAGGCGGACAGCCGGGGATCCTCACGTCGACTGGCAACAGCCTGCTCGACGGCACCGACCGTCGCGTAGCTTTCGCTGAAGATTCCGGTGCCGCACGCACAGTGCGCCGGCGGCGATGACGAGCTTGGGCTCGGGCGTCGCGTCGTACGTGCGCTTGCAGCGCGATCGCCATGTGCTTGGACACCGGGCCGGTGACGAGCAGCGCGTCGGCGTGGCGCGGGCTGGCGACGAAAGCGGATGCCAAGCCCTTCGATGTTGTAGTAAGGATTCATCAACGCATGCGCTTCGAGCTCGCAGCGTTGCACGATCCGGCATCGACATGGCCGGATCGCCAGCGCGCGGCCCAGCGTGCGCAGGATGTCGCTGCTGCAGTCGCGCGGTGACGACATCGTCGGCCGCTGGGTCGGGACGGGGCTCGGTGCGGATGCCGACGCGAGCGATCTGGCGCAGGATAGTGGAGCATGGACGGCTTTTATCCGGGTTAGAGGTCCTGCCCGCTGTACGACAGGTTGAACGACTTGTTGATCAGCGGGAAGTCGGGAACGATGTTGCCGATGACCGCGTGCTCGATCACCGGCCAGTTCGACCACGAGGGATCGTGCGGATGGCAGCGGCGGATCGTGCCGTCGCGGCCGCTGTTCCAGCGCGACCAGAACGGGGCCGCGCCAACCTTCGACATAGCCGATTGCGAGGCGATCGGCGGGCGCGTCGTCGATCGCCACCGCTACGATCGCCCGACGCCTGCCGGATCGAGCAGCGCCGCCGTGATCGCAATGATCAGCCGCGTCGATTCGAGCGCTTCGATCGAAGCGTACGGCAACGCGCGCCGCAACGTCGCCGCCGTCGTCGACGGCGATCTTGCCACGTCGAGCGCGTCGTACGGCGCACACGGAAGGTCGCAGCGCACGTCCCGCGCGATGCCGCTCTGCGCGCCGGCGAGCCCGAGCAGGCCGAGCTTCGTCGCGAGCTCGGGACTCACGCGGCCGCAGCCGCGGAAGCGGTCCTGCAGTCCGGTGTGATCGTCATAGATGTCGCGCAACCCGGCGATCTCGCGCGCGATACGCTCGCGCTTCGTCGCGCATCAGGTGCGCATGCTCCCACGCGATGTCGCCGGCCACGCCGCCCGGCACGACGACGTCCATCAGCAATCGATGCCCGAAGCGTCCTGCCAGGTTGCTGCGCAGCACGTTCTCCACGCAGGCGCGAGAACTGCGCGAGCCCGAACGCGAAGCCGCCGTCGTTGCCGAGCGCACCGAGGTCGCCGAGGTGGTTGGCGAGCCGCTCGCGCTCCAGACAAAGCGCGCGCAGCCACGCAGCGCGCGGTGGCGCGTGCGACCCCGGCGATGCATTCGACCGCCTGCGCATACGCCCACGCGTACGCAACGGTGCTGTCGCCCGAGACGCGACCGGCGAGGCGACCGCCTTCCAGCAACGGCATCGATTCGAACCGCTTCTCGATGCCTTTGTGCGTGTAACCGAGCCGCTCCTCGAGGCGCAGCACCTTCTCGCCGACGACCTGGAACCGGAAGTGACCAGGCTCGATGATGCCGGCGTGCACCGGTCCCACCGGAATCTCGTGCACGCCGTCGCCTTCGACCCTGACGAGAATCGTATTCCTCCTCGGCCGGCCTGCCACTCGTCGGACGCGACGAAATCGCGCCGCAGCGGAAACTGGTCGATCGGCCAGCTCGCGAGCCACAGCCACGGGCGCTGGTCGTCGGCCTCGGCGGCGACGCCGAGCAAGTCGTACGTGGCGCGCTGCATCCGGTTCGCCGCCGGGAAGATCGGCGTCAGGTCGGGAAAGCGCGCGTCCTCATCGGGCAGCGTGTGCTCGAGCACCGTCAGGCCTTCGACGTCCTCGACGGCGACGCGGATGGCAGAAACCGCGGCGCCGGTCGCGTTCGTCGCTCGCCCACAGCGCGACCAGCCGCGCATCCTGTTCCCACGCGAGCCGGCACGCGGTCAGCAGCTGCCCGGAGCTCACCTGCGCGCGCTGCGCCGGCACGCGCCGCGGGCAGCGCGGCTGCGGCACGAGAGCCGAGTGGCGCGACCGTTCATCCGATCAACCGCGCCGCGCTGCGATACCAGTCGGCGAGGAACGGCGGAATCCACAAGCCCAGCATCAGCACGAGCGCCGAGATGCACGAACACCGGAATCATCGCCGGCCGCATGCGGCAGCGCGCTCGCCGTCGTTTCGCCGAACACCATCGGCTGCACCTTCGAGAACACGGCGGCGAACGCGACACCGAGCGCCAGCGAGCAGGAACGGCGTCGCCCACGGCTGCTCGCGCATCGCCGTCGTGAGGATCAGGAACTCGCTCGCGAACACGCCGAACGGCGGCATGCCGAGGATCGCGAGCGTGCCGAGCATCAAGTCCCCAGCCGACCGTCGGGCTGATCGTCATCGAGGCCGCGGATGTCGTCCATCACCTGCGTGCCGGTCTTCTGCGCCGCGTGCCCGACGGCGAAGAAGATCGCCGACTTGGTGAGCGAGTGCACGGTCATGTGCAGGAGCCCGGCGAAGTTGGCGATCGGCGCCGCCCATGCCGAACGCGAACGTGATGATTCCCATGTGCTCGATCGACGAGTAGGCGAACAGGCGCTTGACGTCCTTCTGCCGCGACAGCAGCAACGCGCGCGACGACGACCGACAGCAGGCCGAAGCCCATCATCAGGCTCCCGGCGAACGCGTTGTGCAGCGCGCCGTCGACCAGCACCTTGCAGCGGACGACCGCGTACAGCGCGACGTTGAGCAGCAGGCCCGACAGCACGGCCGACACCGGCGTCGGACCTTCGGCGTGTGCATCGGGCAGCCAGTTGTGCAGCGGCACCAGACCGACCTTGGTGCCGTAGCCGACCAGCAGGAACACGAACGCGAGCGACAGCACCGTCGGCTCGAGCTGGCCCTTGACGGCGTCGAGCTCCGGTCCACAGCAGCGCGCCGCCGCCGGCGCCGAGCAGCTTCTCGCGCGGCGAAATAGAGCAGGATCGTGCCGAACAGCGCCTGCGCGATGCCGACGCCGCAGAGGATGAAGTACTTCCATGCCGCCTCGAGGCTCGCCGGCGTGCGGTAGAGCGACACCAGCAGCACCGTCGTCAGCGTCGCCGCCTCCATCGCCACCCACAGGATGCCCATGTTGTTCGTCAGGAGCGCCAGCAGCATCGTGAAATTGAAGAGCTGGTACATGCTGTGATAGAGCCGCAGCCGCGCCGGCGTGAGGCGGCCGTGCTCGCTGCTCGATGCGCATGTACGGCCGCGAGAAGATCGCGGTCGTGAATGCCGACGAACGCCGTCAGCGCGACCAGGAACACGTTGAACGGATCGACGAAGAACTGCTGGTTCGAGCGACCAGCAGCGGGCCCGTCGGTGATCACGCGGACCGTCAGCGCGACGGCCGCGGCGAACGTGCAGGAAGCTCGCGCGCGACGTTGACCGCCGGCGCGATCGCGGCGCTCGCCCGACGAGTGCGAGCGCGACCGCGCCGACGAGCGGCGAATGCCGAGGACGGCGAGGATCTCGATCACCGCGGTCGCTCACTCACTCTCCTTCAGCTTCTCGAGGTGCTTCAGGTCGAGGCTGTCGAACTGCTCGCGGATCTGGAAGAAGAACACGCCGAGGATCAGCATGCCGACCAGCACGTCGAGCGCGATGCCGAGCTCGACCACCATCGGCATGCCGTAGGTCGCGCTGGTCGCGGCGAAGAAGAGGCCGTTCTCCATCGCCAGGAAGCCGATCACCTGCGGAATCGCCTTGCGCCGCGTGATCATCATCAGGAACGACAGCATCACGCTGGCCATCGCGATGCCGAGCGTCGCCCGCGTCACGGTGCTCGCGAGCTGCGAGATCGGCAGCGCGAGATTGAACGAGAACACGACCAGCACGATGCCGATCAGCATCGTCGTCGGGATGTTGATCAGGCCCTCGACGTCCCACTTCACGTCGAGCTTGCGGATCAGCCGATGCAGCAGCCACGGCAGCAGCATGACCTTGAGCACGAGCGTCAGTGCCGCCGATGCAGTACAGGTGCGGCTGTTGCGTCGCGTAGCGCGACGATCGCCGGTCGAGATGGCGAGCGCCAGGCCCTGCGGCGGCGAACAGGTTGATCGAGCGACAGCACGCGCCGCTGCGCCAGCATCGCGAACGCGAGCAGCAGCAGGATCGCCGCGAGCAGGTTGATCAGCTGCGCCGTAGAGCGGGAGTCGGCGTCGGCTATCGGCGTAGGCCTAGCTGCCGAGCAGCAGGTTGACCGAGCATCGCCAGCACCGCGAGCAGGAACGCCGTGCCGAGAAACTCGGGCGCGCGGAAGATCCGCAGCTTCGCCGACAGCGTCTCGATCAGCGCCAGCGCGAAGCCGCCGATCGCGAGCTTTGCGATCGAGCACCGGCGCGCGCGCCGAGCATCGCGAGCCAGTCGCGTCCGCGCCTCGGCGATGCCGAACGGAAGGAACAGCGCGAGGCCGATGCACGAATAGTTGAAGAGCTTGAGCGCCGACGCCCATTCGATCAGCGCCAGATGGCGCGCCGAGTACTCGAGGATCATCGCCTCGTGAATCATCGTGAGCTCGAGGTGCGTCGCGGGATTGTCGACCGGAATGCGCGCGTTTTCGGCCGAGCGACACCATCGTGAACGCGACGCCGGCGAACGCGAGGCTCGGATAGATCGCGAGCTCGCGGTGCGCGAGCGTGTCGACGATCGTCGGCAGCGACGTCGAGCCCGAGATCAGCGACGCGGTGAACAGCACCATCAGCAGCGCCGGCTCGGCGAGAAAGCCGACGAACATCTCGCGCCGCGCGCCGAGCGAGCCGAAGGCGACGTGCCGATGTCCATCGCGGCCAGCGCGATGAACACGCGCGCGAGCGCGAACAGGCCGACCAGCGCGATCGCGTCGGCGGCGCGCGGCGAACGGCAGGTCGGTGGCGAGCGACGGCACGATCGCCGCGCGCGCAGCACATCGCGCCGAACACGATGTAGGGCGTCACGCGGAAGATCGGCGACGCGTTCTCCGGCGACGACGGCGTCCTTCATGAACAGCTTGCGGATCGTGCGGTACGGCAGCAGCAGCGACGGCGCGCGCTTGTTCTGCAGCCACGCGCGGCACTGATTGACCCAGCCGACGAGCAGCGGCGCGAGCAGCCAGCGCGATGGCGAGCTGCAGCAGCTGCGAGAGCAGCGATCACGGTCTCGCGATCGGCGCTCATCGGACGAAGAACAGCAGCGCGAGCAGCGTGCAGAAGCTGTAGGTGAGGTAGATCGGAGATCCGTCCCTGCTGGATCCGTGCCCGACGAAGCGCGCGAGGACGCTCGGCGCCCGCGCGATCGGCAGGTACAGCCAGTGCCAGAAGTGATCGTCGGCCTTGACCGCGTAGCGCGGCTTCGCGTCGAACGGCGACGGCAGATGGCGCTCCGATCCGGAAGAACGGCTCGAAGACCTGCCGGATCGGCTGCCCGAAACCTTCGGCGGTGTCCTGCATCCGCGGCGTCTGCAGCGGGAATCCGCAATCCCACGGCGGCGCGCGGCGCACGCGGCCGTGATACAGGCGGTGGACGACCTGCATCGTCACGCAGCACGACGGCGACGATCACGACGCAGCACGATCAGCGGGCTGTAGCTCGACCGGTCGGCGCTGATCGGCGCCAGCAGCAGCCAGTTGCTCGGCGATCTGCGTGCCGACGGTCGACGCCGATCAGCATGCGTGTTGACGCGGATCGATCAGCGCGATCACGTTGACGGGAAACATGCCGAGCAGCGACGCAGCCGACCGCGAGCCAGACGAAGCGCTGCGCGCTCGAACATGCCGGCATCCTGCGCGTAGGCGAGGTGCGGCTCGCGCGGGCGGCCGAGGAAGATCACGCCGTAGAACTTCACCATCACGTAGGCGGCCAGCGCGGCGGCGAGCACGAGCGCCGCGGCGGCGAGCGGCACCAGCATGTTGACGAACGACTGCGGCAGGCTCGGCGTGAACAGGAACGCCTGCAGCAGCAGCCACTCGGAAACGAAGCCGTTCAGCGGCGGCAGTCCGGCGATCGCCAGCGTGCCGACCAGCGCGAGCCACGCGACCCACGGCATCCGGTGGATGAGACCGCCGAGCTTGCCCAGGCTTCGCTCGTGCGTCGCGTGCAGCACCGGAGCCGGTGGCGAGGAACAGCAGGCTCTTGAAGAACGCGTGGTTGAGGCAGTGATAGAGCACCGCGGTCAGCGCGATCGCCGCGAGCAGCGTCTTGTCGTAGGCACTTGAAGAGGATCGCGAGGCCGATGCCGGCGACGATGATGCCGATGTTCTCGATCGACGAGTACGCGAGGAGCCGCTTCATGTCGGTCTGCACGGCGGCGAAGATGACGCCGAACAGCGCGGTCGCGAGGCCGAGCGCCGAGCGCGACCACGCCCCACCACCAGAGCTGGCGCGTGCAAGCAGGTCGAACGTCACGCGCAGCAGGCCGTAGATCGCGGTCTTCAGCATCACGCCGCTCATCAGCGCCGAGACCGGCGACGGCGCGGCCGGATGCGCCTCGGGCAGCCAGATGTGCAGCGGCAGCAAGCCCGCCTTGGCGCCGAAGCCGAACAGCGCGAGGAAGAACGCGATGCTCGGCCACGCGCCGGCAGGACCGTCGCGCGCATCGCAGTCGAACGCGTAGTCGCCGCTGCCGCCCTGCAGCACGCCGAAGCAGAGCAGGATCGCGATGGCGCCGATGTGCGCGATCAGCAGGTACAGGAAGCCCGCGCGGCGGATCTCGGGAATCCGGTGCTCGGTCGTGACCAGGAAGAACGACGCCAGCGCCATCGATTCCCAGCGCGACCATGAACAGGTAGGCGTCGTCGGCGATCAGCACCAGTCGCCATCGCCGCGAGGAAGACGTGGTACTGGAAGCAGATGAGTCCCGGCGCGCGTGCCTTCGCTCGGCGCGGAAGTAACCCGGCGAGAAGAGCGAGATCGCGGTCGCCGCCGCGCCCAGCAGCAGCAGGAAGAACGCCGACAGCGAATCGAGCCGCAGATGAAACGGCAGGTCCGGCAAGTCCGAGCGGGCAGGACCATCGTCTGCGGCGCTGCGCTCGATGCGCGATGCAGCGCGACGACGGCCAGCGCGAGCGCCGACGGCGGCGCCGCGCGGGAAACAGCACGCGACTGACGAAGGCAGGCGTGCGCGGCCGCACCAGCCCCAGCGCGCCGATGACGAGCCATGCCGCGATGGCGGCGATGACGAGCGATGCGAGCAGGTCCTGGCGCATGGCCAGGCGCTCTAGCGTCCTGCGATGCTCGGCGATGGCGGAATCGCCGGCGTCGTTCACTTGACGCGCATGCCCGGCTGCGCGCCGTCGTCGGGAGCGAGCAGGAAAGATGCCGGGGCCGTCGCCGGAGGCGGCGAGCACCATGCCTTCGGACAGCGCCGAACTTCATCTTGCGCGGCGCGAGGTTCGCGACCATCGGCGTCAGGCGGCCGATCAGACGCTGCCGGGTCGTAGGCCGACTTGATGCCGGCGAAGACGGTGCGGCGGCGTCCGTCGCCGATGTCGAGCGTCAGCTTCAGCAGCTTGTCCGCGCCGTCGACGTGCTCCGCGTTGACGATGCGCGCGATACGCAAATCGACCTTCGGCGAAATCGGCGATGGAGAATCCGTCGGTGCCGCGGTATCCTCGCGCCCCCTCACCCCGCGCCTCTCCCGCGCGCGGGGAGAGGGTGAGCTCGTCGCGCGCGGCCGTGCCGTTCAGGCGCGCGTTGCCACCTTTGCCGCCGATGCGGCGCAGCTTTCCTCCTCTCCCGGCACGGGAGAGGGTTGGGGTGAGGGTGGCGGACCTTCGAGCAGCGCATCGACCAGCTTCGGATCGATGCGTGTCATGAGGTGCGCGTAGGTGCCGATGCGCGTTGGAAGGAATCGCGCCAGTCCGCCCAGACGAAGTCACGATCGAGCTCCGCAACAAATTGCGCGCGACGGCGCGACGCGGTCGACGGCAGAATGGGCGAGAAGCACCGTCAGCAGCTTGAAAGCCGTGCAATGCGTCGCGAGCAAATGTCCTGCAGCTCGGCATGGCGCTGCGGGTCCTTCGGCCAGCGCCCAGGGCTTCGCTTGGTCGAACGCTTCGTTGATGCGATCGGCGATGCGCCATCGCCATCGCGCATCGACCTGTCCGATACTGCGCGACTCGTTGTAGCGCCTCGGCCGCCTGCGCCAGGCTGTCCGTTGCGCGTTTTGCGTGAGCTCGCGGGCAACGCCATCAGTGAACGCATAGCTTCCCGTGCGAAGTGCTTCGTGATAAAGCTTGCGCGCCCGGCTCGCGATGTTCACGTACTTCCCGACCAGGTCGCTGTTCACCCGCGCGACGAAATCGTCGGGATTGAAGTCGATGTCCTCGACGCGGTCGTTCAGCTTGGCCGCGATGTAGTAGCGCAGCCACTCCGGATTCATGCCGAGCTCGAGGTAGCGCTGCGGGCTGATGCCGGTGCCGCGCGACTTCGACATCTTCTCGCCGAGCGCGGTGATGAAGCCGTGCACGTAACACGTTGGTCGGCGTCTTGCGCTCGCGAACTCGCAGCATCGCCGGCCAGAACAGCGTGTGAAAGTAGACGATGTCCTTGCCGATGAAGTGATACTGCCTCGACGGCGGGATCGGCGATGAACTGCTCGAACGTCCGCGTCTCGTCCGATAGTCGCGCCGCGCGGCGCCCGAGTCGAAGTGCTTCTTCAGCGCCGCCAGGTAGCCGATCGGCGCGTCGAGCCACACGTAGAAGTATTTGCCGGGCTCGTCCGGGATCGTCGATGCCGAAGTAGGGCGGGTCGCGCGAGATGTCCCAGTCGGTGAGCTTGCCTTCCGCCTCGCCGTCGCCCCAGCCACTCCTGGATCTTGTTGAACACCTCGGGCTGCAGCGCGCGCCCTCGCTTGCGTCCAGCGCTCGCAGGAACGCGACGACGCTGCGGATCGGAGAGGCGGAAGAACAGGTGCTCGGAGGCGCGCAGCTCCGGCTGTGGCGCCGGTGAGCACCGAGTAGCGGATCGATGAGGTCGGTCGGCGCGTTGGTCGTGCCGCACTGTCTCGCAGGCGTCGCCGCGTACTGGTCCTGTCGTCCCGCACTTCGGACACGTGCCCTGATGTAGCGGTCCGGCGAGGAACATCCCCTTGACCGGATCGTAGAACTGCTCGATCGGTCTTCGCCGATCAGACGAGGCTCGTGGTCGCGCAGCTTGCGGTAGATCGATTGCGACGAGCTCGACGTTCTCCGGCGAGTGCGTCGAATGCGTCGTGTTGAAGCTGATCGCGAAGCCGCCGCCAGTCTTCGACGTGTCGACTTGCCGACGCGCGCGATCGAGCTGCTCGCGGCGTGACGCCTTCCTCCTCGGCCTTGAGCATGATCGGCGCGCCGTGCGCGTCGTCGGCGCAGACGAAGTGCACCTGGTGGCCCTGCATCCGCTGGAAGCGCACCCAGATGTCGGCCTGGATGTACTCCATGATGTGGCCGATGTGGAACGGACCGTTCGCGTAGGGAAGGGCCGTGGTGACGAACAGCTTGCGCGGCGGCGGTGCGGCGGGCGACATCGGCAAAACCTTGTGTAGCGCAGGGTTAACGTCGAATTCTAGCAAGAAGGCGCTGCGCCGCCCTCGACGTCCGACGAAATCAGCTAGAATTCCGAGGCTTTACTTTCGCTGTTGCGCAACGCTTTTCCGGAGTGATCGATGGCGCTGTCCGAAGCCGACGTCCTGGCCTGCCTCAAGAATGTCGTCGACCCCAACACCGGCCGCGACTTCGTCACCGCCAAGGAAGTGAAGAAGGTGCACGGTCAGCGGCGCCGACGTCGCTATCGACTGGCGCTCGGCTACCCGGCGAAAAGCCAGCACGAAACGCTGAAGAAACTCGTTCAAGGCGCGGTCGCGGCGCTGCCGGGCGCAGGACGCGTCACGGTGAACGTGACCACGCAAGATCGTCTCGCACGCGGTGCAGCGCGGCGTGAAGCTCGTGCCCGGCGTGAAGAACATCGTCGCGGTCGCGAGCGGCAAGGGCGGCGTCGGCAAGTCGACGACCGCGGTCAACCTCGCGCTCGCGCTGGCGGCCGAAGGCGCGACGGTGGGCGTGCTCGACGCGGACATCTACGGCCCGTCGCAGCCGACGATGCTCGGCATCGCGGGCCGGCCGGAGTCGAAGCGACGGCAAGACGCTCGGAGCCGCATGGAGGCCTACGGCGTCCAGGCGATGTCGATCGGCTTCCTGATCGACGCCGATACGCCGATGGTGTGGCGCGGGCCCGATGGTCACGCAGGCGCTCGAGCAGCTCCTCAAGGACACCAGCTGGCGCGAGCGTCGACTACCTGATCGTCGACATGCCGCCGGGCACCGGCGACATCCAGCTGACGCTGGCGCAGAAGGTGCCGGTGACCGGCGCGGTGATCGTCACCACGCCGCAGGACATCGCGCTGATCGACGCGCGCAAGGGCCTCAAGATGTTCGAGAAGGTCGGCGTGCCGATCGTCGGCATCGTCGAGAACATGAGCGTCCACATCTGCTCGAACTGCGGCCACGCCGAGCACATCTTCGGCGAGGGCGGCGCAGAACGCATGTGCAAGCGAGTACGGCGTGCCGTTCCTGGGCGCGCTGCCGCTCGACATCCGCATCCGCGAGCAGGCGGATTCGGGGCGGCCGACGGTCGTCGCCGATCCCGACGGCGCGATCGCGCAGATCTACCAGGACATCGCGCGCAAGGTGGCGGTCTCGGTGGCGCAGAAGGCCGCCGACTTCTCGGCGAAGTTTCCGAGCATCGTCATCCAGAACACCTGATCGCGGAGCAGCTGGCGCCGGGGACACGCGATGTGAGATCAAGTCGGACAAGTGGATCCGCCGGATGGCGCGCGACGCACGGGCATGATCGAGCCGTTCGAGCCGGGCCAGGTGCGCGAGGTCGACGGCCGCAGGATCGTGTCGTACGGCACGTCGAGCTACGGCTACGACATCCGCTGCTCGCGCGAATTCAAGATCTTCACCAACATCAACTCGACGATCGTCGATCCCAAGGCGTTCGACGCCGGCTCGTTCGTCGATTTCGACGGCGACGTCTGCATCATTCCGCCGAACTCGTTCGCGCTCGCGCGCACGGTCGAGTATTTCCGCATCCCGCGCAACGTGCTCACGATCTGCCTCGGCAAGTCGACCTATGCGCGCTGCGGCATCATCGTCAACGTGACGCCGCTCGAGCCGGAATGGGAGGGCTACGTCACGCTCGAGTTCTCGAACACGACGCCGCTGCCGGCGAAGATCTACGCCAACGAAGGCGTCGCGCAGGTGATCTTCTTCGAGTCGGACGAGGTGTGCGAGACGTCGTACAAGCGATCGCGGCGGCAAGTATCAGGGCCAGCAAGGGCGTCACTCTGCCGAAGATTTGAGCGTCGACGTCGATTCGCGTTCGAGGTCCGACGTGCAGCCTGTTGACCGTCAGCGTGATTGCGGAGGCGATGCGCGATGTGCGTGCTGATGGCCGCGAACCTCGCGTCGATCAGCCGATCATCGCCAGTCTGTCAGCGTCGCGGCGATGGCGCTGTCGGTTCTCCCGCCTCCCGCCGTCGGTTCCACGCGCTCGGTCGCGCCGAATGTCCGCGTCTGTCGCAGCTTTCGCGCAGGCCGCGCTGACCAGCGGCGTGCAGGCGGGGTTCGTGCTCGGGCTGCCTCGCGAGCGCGATGCTCGGGCTCGCCGATCGCATCGATCCGCGCCGGCTCTTCGCCGCGTCGCGTCGAGCGTCGCGGCAGTCGCCAACGCGCTGCTGCTGGTCGTCGATCCGGCGTCGCGCGTCGGCGCCCGCTGCTGCGTGTCGTCACCGGCGTCGTGCATGGCGGGCGTCTATCCGGTCGGCATGAAGCTCGCGTCGACGTGGGCCAAGGGCGACATGGGCCTCATGGTCGGCATCCTGGTCGGCGCGCTCACGCTGGGCTCGGCGTCGCCGCATCTGTTCAACGCGTTTGGCGGCATCGACTGGCGCGATCCCGCTGGTCGGCTCGTCATCGGCGACCGCGCTCGGCGCCGCGATCCTGATCGGCTTCGCCGGCATCGGGCCCGAACCGCGCGCCGGCGCCGCGCTTCGACCCGCGCGCGGCGCTGACGGCGTGGCGCGACTGTGCCGCTGCGGCTCGCCAACCTCGGCTACCTCGGGCCACATGTGGGAGCTCTACGCGATGTGGGCGTGGATCGGCGTTTTTTCGAGCGCGAGCTTTGCGCTCGACGCTGCCGGCGGACGTGGCGCCGACGGCAGCCAAGCTGGCGGCGTTCGCGACGATCGGCGGCGGCGGCATCGGGCTCGTGTCGGCGCCGGCATTGCTTGCCGACCGGCTCGGGCGCACGACGCTGACGATCGCCGCAATGGCGATCTGCGGCACCTGCGCGGCGACGATCGGGTTCCTGTTCGGCGGCAGGCCCGGCATCGCTGGTCGCGCGTGTGCCCTGGTCTGGGGCGTCAGCATCGTCGCCGATTCGGCGCAGTTCTCGGCGTCGATCGCCGAACTGGCCGACCGCGACCGCGTCGGCACGATGCTGACGCGTGCAGACCGCGCTCGGATTCACGCTGACGCTCGCGACGATCCACCTGATGCCCTACCTGATCGACGCGCTCGGCTGGCGCTACGCGTTCATGCCGCTGGCGATCGGACCGGCTCGTCGGCGTCATGGGCGATGGCGCGGCTGCGCGCGCATCCGCGCCCGGCCGCGCTCGCCGGCGGCCGGCGCTGAACGCGCTCCCAGTCACTCAATATGCTCCGTACTCGGCGATATGGCACGTCCGCGCGGGCGTACGATGGCGGTCACGCCGGTCGACCTGCGCAGCGTCCGGCGCCATCGCATCGTTCATTCGCATGGAGGCAACCATGGGCTATCACCTTGAAGGGCGCCTGCTCGGAAGTCTGCAACTGCCGCGTGCTGTGCCCGTGCTGGATCGGCGAGGATCCCGATTTCGGCACCTGCGACACCATCGTCGCCTGGCACTTCGACAAGGGGACGATCGACGGCGTCGACGTGTCCGACCGGACGATCGCGCTGATCGCGCCACGTGCCGGGCAACATCCTCGAAGGCAACTGGCGGGCGGCAGTCTATCTCGACGAGCGCGTGACGCCGGCAGCAGGAGAAGGCGATCCTCGCCGTCTACACCGGCAAGCTCGGCGGGCCGGTGGGCGAGCTCGTGAAGCTCGTCGGCGAGGTCGTTTCCGTCGAGAAAGTGCCCGTCACCTTCACCGTGCGAAGGCGGCAAGGGGACGATCAAGCTGGGTAACGCCGGCTACGCCGAACTCGAGCCCTACAAGAACGCCGACCGGTGCGACGACGACGCTTGCCGACACGGTGTTCTCGACGGTGCCGGGCGCGCCGGTGTTCGTCGGCAAGGCGGCGAGCTACCGGTCGAAGAACGCCAAGCTCGGCATCGATCTCGACCTCAAGGGCCACAACGCGCTGCAGAGCACGTTCGTGTTCGACGCGTAGCACTGACGACTACACGAAATCGTGCAGCACGCCACCGCCGGATGACGCGCCTGGACGCCGACCGCGCGGACGCTGTGCAGGGCATGCGCTTCATCGCAACCGCTCTGCCGTCTGCGGCATGGACGGTGCTCTGGGCTGTGGAGCGCGAGCCCTATGGCCGCTTCCTGGTGCACGAGCGGCTGGAGCGGACGATCGGCGCTGTTGCAGCGATCTGCCGCGTCGCGCCGCAGGGCGACATCCTCGTTCCGGCGGCGTGCTGCACGCGCTGGCGTGGGTGCTGATGATCGCGGCGATGATGCTGCCCACGACGATGCCGTTGCTGGCGACGTTCCAGCGGATCGTCGCCAGCCGCGCCGGACGCGGGCGGCTCACCGCGCTCGTCGTGCTGGGCTATTTCGCCGCGTGGCTGGCGTTCGGCCTTCTGCCGCGCACGCGGCGGACGCGGTGTTGCACTTGGCTGGCCGCGGCAGCGCCGGCGCTCGCCGTCTACGGCTGGGTCGTCGGTGCCGCGGTGCTCGCGGTGGCGGGATGCGTTCCAGTTCAGCGCGCTCAAGTATCGCTGCCTCGAGCAATGTCACGCGCCCGTTTGGCTTCATCGCCTCGCGCTGGCACGGCCGGGCGCCCGCGCGCGAGGCGTTCCGGCTCGGCATCGACGCACGGTCGTGTTCTGCGTCGGCTGCTGCTGGGCGCTGATGCTGCGTGATGTTCGTCGTCGGCATCGGCAGCATCGGGCTGGATGCTGGCGCTCGCTGCGGTGATGGCCGCCGAGAAGAACCTGCCCTGGGGCCGGCGCCTGCGGACGCCGCTGGGGCTGGGACTCATCGGCTGGGCCGGCGCGATCGTGTTGGTCAACGCCTGACGGCGGCCTGTCCGTGCCGCCGAACGGCGTTCGTCGCGCGACTGCAATGACCGCGCGCCTTCGCATAGGCCTTCCACGGTCAACGACTTTCCCCATTCGCCGCCAAGCGGCGCACAATGCCGTCCTGTCAGGGCGTTTCCGCATGTCGGGGCGCCCCGCTTTCCTTTCTGCCGCGCGTTTGGCGCAGGAGCACCACATGAAATTCCGCTTTCCCATCGTCATCATCGACGAGGACTTCCGCTCGGAGAACACCTCGGGCCTCGGCATCCGCGCGCTCGCCGCGGCGATCGAGAAGGAGGGGATGGAGATGCTGGGCGTGACGAGCTACGGCGACCTGTCGCAGTTCGCCCAGCAGCAGTCGCGCGCCTCGGCGTTCATCCTGTCGATCGACGACGAGGAGTTCACGCCGGGTCCCGAGCTCGACCCGGCGATCGCTCAACCTGCGCAACGTTCATCCAGCGAGATCCGCTTCAAGAACGCCGAGATCCCGATCTACCTGTACGGCGAGACGCGCACGTCGCAGCACATTCCGAACGACATCCTGCGCGAGCTGCACGGCTTCATCCACATGTTCGAGGACACGCCGGAGTTCGTCGCGCGGCACATCATCCGCGAGGCCAAGTCCTACCTCGACTCGCTGGCGCCGCCGTTCTTCCGCGCGCTGGTCGACTACGCGCAGGACGGCTCGTACTCGTGGCACTGCCCGGGACACTCGGGCGGCGTCGCGTTCCTCAAGAGCCCGGTCGGCCAGATGTTCCACCAGTTCTTCGGCGAGAACATGCTGCGCGCCGACGTCTGCAACGCCGGTCGACGAGCTGGGCCAGCTCCTCGACCACTCGGGCCCGGTTGCCGCGGCGGAGCGCAACGCGGCGCGGATCTTCAACGCCGACCACTGCTTCTTCGTCACCAACGGCACGTCGACGTCGAACAAGATGGTGTGGCACGCCAACGTCGCGCCGGACGACATCGTCGTCGTCGACCGCAACTGCCACGTCTCGATCCTGCACGCGATCACGATGACCGGCGCGATCCCGGTGTTCCTGCCGCCGACGCGCAACCACCTCGGCATCATCGGCCCGATCCCGCTGGACGAATTCCGGCCGGAGAACATCCGCGAAGCGGATCGAGGCGCAACCCGTTCGCGCGCGCGGCGAAGAACAAGAAGCCGCGGATCCTGACGCTCACGCAGAGCACCTACGACGGCATCGCCTACAACGTCGAGATGCTGAAGCAGACGCTCGGCAACAGCATCGAGACGCTGCATTTCGACGAGGCGTGGCTGCCGCACGCGGCGTTCCACGAGTTCTACCAGCGACATGCACGCGATCGGCAAGGACCGCCCGCGCAGCAAGGAAGCGCTCATCTTCGCGACGCACTCGACGCACAAGCTGCTGGCGGGCATCTCGCAGGCGTCGCAGATCATCGTGCAGGAGTCGGAGACGCGGAAGCTCGACCGCCACATCTTCAACGAGGCGTACCTGATGCACACGTCGACGTCGCCGCAGTACGCGATCATCGCGTCGTGCGACGTGTCGGCGGCGATGATGGAGCCGCCCGGCGGCACCGCGCTGGTCGAGGAGTCGATCATCGAGGCGCTCGACTTCCGCCGCGCGATGCGCAAGGTCGACGACGAGTGGGGCAAGGACTGGTGGTTCAAGGTCTGGGGCCCGGAGCGCCTCGCGCGCCGAGGGCATCGGCAAGCGCGACGACTGGATCCTGCGCGCCAACGAGAAGCTGGCACGGCTTCGGCGAGCTCGCCACGGGCTTCAACATTCTCGACCCGATCAAGGCGACGATCATCACGCCCGGGCTCGACGTGTCGGGCAAGTTCGCGAAGACCGGGATTCCGGCGTCGATCGTCACCCGGTTCCTGGCCGAGCACGGCGTCATCGTCGAGAAGACCGGGCTCTACTCGTTCTTCATCATGTTCACGATCGGCATCACCAAGGGCCGCTGGAACACGCTGGTGACCGCGCTGCAGCAGTTCAAGGACGACTACGACAAGAACCAGCCGCTGTGGAAGATCCTGCCGGAGTTCGTCGCGAAGCAGCCGCAGTACGAGCGCGTCGGCCTGCGCGACCTCTGCCAGCAGATCCACGACATGTACAAGGCGAACGACGTCGCGCGCGTGACGACCGAGATGTATCGCTCCGACATGCAGCCGGCGATGAAGCCGTCGGACGCGTTCGCGTGCATGGCGCATCGCGAGATCGACCGCGTCGAGATCGACAACCTCGAGGGGCGCGTGACCAGCGTGCTGCTGCACGCCCTATCCGCCGGGCATTCCGCTGCTCATTCCCGGCGAGCGCTTCAACCGCACGATCGTCGAATACCTGAAGTTCGCGCGCAGCTTCAACGAGAAGTTCCCCGGCTTCGACACGGACATCCACGGCCTGGTCGAGGAAACGGACCAGGGCAAGACGCGGTACTACATGGATTGCGTGAGGGTGTCGGCGGTGGCCGCGGCGGTGCGTGCAGCGTGAGCGGGGCCGCGTGAGCAGCCTACGCGATCCAACCGTCAGACTAAGCGGCAACCTTACTCGCTCGCTTCGGCAACGATCGAAGTGCCTGCCGCCTGCGCCTGACTTGCCGCGACCTCTCCAGCGGCGGAGACGGCGAGCGACGCGAGGACGCACGAGGCCATCCGGACTTCCATCGAGTCGTTGCGCGCCGGAATGACGATCGGATCCGCGCGCCCAGGACGATTCCCGCAGCGAGGCCGGAACCGAACGCCATCAGCGTACGCAGGACCATGATCGCTGATTCCATCGACGGTGCGATCAGCACATCGATCGCGGCCGGCGACTTCCGAATTGACGCCATTGTTGCGCGCAGCATCGCCCGACAACGCGCTGTCCGGCGTCAGCGGACCGTCGACGATGGCGCCGCGGAACATGCCATGGGCGGCCATCGTTTTCAGCGCCACGGCGTCGGTGGTCGAGGGGAAGGCGTGCGCGGGCCCGTCCATGGCGGCGAGCAGCGCAACGTTGGGTGCCGCGAGCCCGAGCGAAATCGCGAGCTGGATCGTGTTGAGGACGATGTCCTTCTTGGCGGCAAGGTTGGGCGAACACGTTGAGCTGGGCGTCGGCCAGCAACAGTCCGCGCGACATACCCCGGGAGGTCGAGGAGAAAACGCATGCGAGAGCCGGCGATCGGTGCGCAGCCCCGGAATCCTGGGCGGCGACGGGTGCTAACAAGTCATCGTTGCCCAAACTGCCCTTGATCAGCGCCGAAACCCTGCCTTCCTGGCCAGTTCGGCCGCCGGATGCCAGCGGCACGCGCTTCATCGGTTGTATTGACGATCGAGAGGCGCGAAATGTCCAGGCCGACCTTTCCCGCCAGGTCGCGGATGCGGGTTTCCGGGCCCACCAGCAGGGCGCGCAGGTACCGGCAAAGGCTCCAGACATGGCGAGTTGCAGCGACTCGCCGTCGCACGGATAGACCACGGCCGCCGGCAATGGCGGCTGCATCCGGGTCTTCTCGACCAGCTTCTGGAAATGCGGGCGGAGGGGCATGCGCCGTAGCGTACAAGGCCTTAGGACATTGTCAACCCACCGCCGACGGAAAGGTGGTGGCGGGCAGAATGTCTGGCAGCGGGACAGCAACTGCCGCGCGGAAGGGCCCGCTTCCGGGTTCCGGACGGAGACGGGCGGCTACACCGCGCGGCGAGTGTTTTGCGCAGAATCCCGACGATGCTGTCGATATGGGCTCGTTCGGCGATCAGCGGCGGCGCGATGATCGCCGAGTCCCCGGTTGTCTTGAGATTGAGCCCGTTGTCGAACAGCTTCTTCTGGAACGCATGCCCGCGCCTGCCGGGCTCGCCGTCGGATTGCAATTCGATCGCCGCCAGCAATCCCGTAGCCGCGAATGTCCGCGACGCGCCGGACACGTCCTTCAGCGAGAAGATGGCGTCGAGGAAGTACGGCGAGAGCTCGCGCGCGCGCTCGAACAGGCCTTCGCTCTTGTAGATGTCGAGCGTGGCGCGAGCCCGCCGCGCACGCCGCCGGATGGCCGGAATAGGTATAGCCGTGGAAGAACTCGATCGCAGCCTTCCGGCGCCGCGCGCGAAGATCGTGTCGTGGATGCGCTCCGATGATCGCGACGGCGCCCATCGGCTGCGCGGCGTTGGTGAGCGCCTTGGCCATCGTCATGAGGTCGGGCGTGACGCCGAAGCTCTGCGCCGCGAACGCCTGGCCGGTGCGTCCGAAGCCGCGTGATCACCTCGTCGAACACGAGCAGGATCCCGTGCGTGTCGCAGATTTCCCGCAGCCGCTTGCAGGTAGCCCTTGGGCGGAACGCAGACACGCCGGTGGAGCCCGCGATCGGCTCGACGAAGCACGCGGCGATGTTCTCCGCGCCGTACAGATTGACGAAGCGCTGCAGGTCGTCCGCCAGCTCGGCGCCGTGCGCGCCCTCGCCCGGGACGAATCAGGTTTTCCGGCAGATGCGTGTGGCGCATGTGGGCGATGCCGGGCAGCGCTGGACCGAAGCTGCGGCGGTTGTTGACCAGGCCGGACAGCGAGACGCCGCCGAAATTGACGCCGTGATACGCCCGCTCGCGCGAGACGAACATCGTGCGCCCGCCCTGGCCCGCGCGCCTGGTGGTACGCCAGCGCGACCTTCATCGCCGGTGTCGATCGACTCCGAGCCCGAGTTCACGAAGAAGATCCGGTTGAGGTCGCCCGGCGTGAGTTCGGCCACGCGCGTCGCGAGCTCGAACTGCTTGGGATGGCCGCGCAGGAACGGCGCGCATGAAGTCGAGTTCGCGCAGTTGCCGCCGACGGCATCGGCGATCTCCTTGCGGCAGTGGCCGGCGGCGACGCAGAACAGGCCGGACGACGCGTCGATGATCTTCTCGCCGCGGTCGTTCCAGTAGTACATGCCTTCCGCGCGCACGATCATCTTGGGATCGTGCTTGAAGTCGCGGTTCGGCGTGAACGGCATCCAGTACTCGTCGAGCGAGATCTGGCGCGCTGCTTTGGTCGTGGAGCGGGTCGTGGAACAGTGAGTTCGGCGTGGCCCATGGAGCTCTCCTGGCGCGAAGGTGTGCCGCGCGCGGCGCGCAGTTCCTCGGACAATGATAAACCTTTCCGGCGAGCGCCGCTTTGCTCATCCAGCCTCTGGCGCCGCGGCACGCCTTTCCGCGTAATCTTCGCCCCATCGTTTGCGGATCGGAGAGGGCCATGCGCGTCGGCGTGCCGAAGGAAATCAAGGTGCTGGAAAACCGTGTCGGTCTCACGCCGGCGTCCGTGCACGAACTCGTCGCGCGCGGGCATGAGGTCACCGTGGAGCGCGGCGCCGGGCAGGGCATCGGCGTGGATGACGCGGCCTATCGCGATGTCGGCGCCTCGATAGCGGCCGATGCGGACGCGGTGTTCGCCGCGGCCGACATGATCGTCAAGGTGAAGGAGCCGCAGGCGGAGGAGCGCCGGCGGCTGCGTCCCGGGCAGATCCTGTTCACGTATCTGCATCTCGCGCCCGATCCCGAACAGACGAAGGACCTCGTGGCGAGCGGTGCCATCTGCATTGCCTACGAGACGGTCGACTGCGCCAACCGGAGGCTTCGCTGCTGGCGCCGATGTCCGAAGTGGCGGGACGGATGTCGGTCCAGGCCGGCGCGCACTTCCTCGAGAAGCCGAACGGCGGCAAGGGCATCCTGCTGGGTGGCGTGCCGGGCGTGGCGCCGGGAAAGGTGGTGATTCTGGGGGCGGCGTCGTCGGCACGCACGCGGCGATGATCGCGCGTTGGCATGGGCGCCGATGTGACGCGTGCTCGATCGCAGTCCCGAGGCGATGCGCGCGCTGTGGCGGCAATTCGGATCGGCGTTGAAGACCGACTTCTCGACCCGCGCGGCGCGTCGAGCACCACGTGACCGGCGCGGACCTCGTCGTCGGCGGCGTGCTGATTCCCGGCGCGTCGGCGCCGAAGCTCGTGTCGGCCGCGATGATCCGGAAAATGCAGCCGGGCTCGGTCGTCGTCGACGTGGCGATCGACCAGGGCGGCTGTTTCGAGACGTCGCGCGCGACGACGCATGCCGACCCGACCTATGTCGTCGACGGCGTCACGCACTACTGCGTGGCGAACATGCCGGGCGGCGTGCCGCGCACGTCGACGTTCGCGCTCAACAATGCGACGCTTCCGTTCACGCTGGCGCTCGCCGACAAGGGATGGAAGCGCGCGCTGACCGAGGATGCGCACCTGCGCAACGGACTCAACGTCGCCAGCGGTCAGGTCACGTGCCGGCCCGTGGCGGAGGCGCTCCACTACAAGTACGTCCCGCCCGAGGCCGTGATGCTAGGCGATGGCTGGGCATTCGACTACGTCATCGTCGGCGGAGGCACCGCCGGCTGCGTGCTGGCCAATCGCCTGACGGCCGACGGACGCGCGCGCGTGCTGATGCTCGAAGCCGGGCCGCGCGACAACTATCCGTGGATCCACATCCCGATCGGCTACGGCAAGACGATGTTCCACCCGGTCTACAACTGGGGCTTCTACACCGAGCCCGAGCCGGGAATGAACGGCCGCAAGATCTACTGGCCTCGCGGCCGCGGCCTGGGCGGCTCGTCGTCGATCAACGGCCTCATCTACATCCGCGGACAGCCCGACGACTACGATGCGTGGGCGCGCAGCCGGCAACCGCGGCTGGGGCTGGCGCGACGTGCTGCCGTATTTCATCCGCAGCGAAGGCAACCAGCGCGGGGCGAGTGCGACGCACGGCGGCGACGGACCGCTCGCGTGTTCGGACATCGGCGCCGAAGCACGAGTTGATCGAGGCCATCATCGCGGGCGCCGGACGAGCTCGGCATGCCGCGCACCGATGACTTCAACGGCGGCGTGCAGGAAGGCGCCGGCTACTACCAGCTCTTCACGAAGAACGGCCTGCGCTGCAGTACTGCGGTGGGGTACTTGCGGCCCGCAAGATCGCGAGCGAACCTGCGCCGTCGTAGTGGATGCGCAGGCCACGCGCATCGTGTTCGAGGGCGGGCGCGCGACCGGCGTCGAGTATCGGCAGTGGCGGCGAAGTGAAGCGCGTGTCCGCGGCGCGCGAAGTGATCCTTGCGGCGGGTTCGCTGCAAAGCCCGCAACTGTTGCAGCTGTCAGGCATCGGGCCGGCGCATCTGTTGCGGCAATTCGCGATTCCCGTCGTCCACGATCTGCCTGGCGTGGGTGAAAACCTGCACGACCACCTGCAGTTGCGGCTTCTCTACAAGTGCACGCAGCCCGATCACGACCAACGACGACCTCGCCTCGACCTGGCGCTCGGCGAAGATCGGCCTGCAGTGGTTCTTCACCCGCACCGGGCCGCTGGCGGTAGGCATCAACCAGGGCGGATCTGTTCACGCGCGTGCTGCCGGAATCGGCGACGCCGGACATCCAGTTTCACTTCGCCACGTTGTCCGCGGACCTGGCGGGCGCCAAGCCGCATCCGTTCTCCGGATTCACGATGAGCGTGTGCCAGCTGCGGCCGACATCGCGCGGGCATGTCCGGATCGGGTCGGCGAATCCGCTGGACGCGCCGGCGATGCAGCCCAACTACCTGTCGACCGAGTTGGACCGACTTACGCGGTGGCGGGCATCAAGTTCGCGCGGCGCCTCGCGGCGACCGCCGCGCTGCGTCCCTACATCAGCGAGGAGTACCGGCCCGGTCCCGCGCGCCACGAGCGACGCCGACCTCCTCGGATTCGCGCGCGATTTCGGCGCCACGATTTTTCATCCCATCGGGAACGTGCAAGATGGGGTCGCGACGCGCTCGCCGTCGTCGACGACCGCTTGCGCGTCCACGGCGTCGCGCGGCTTGCGCGTGGTCGACTGCTCGATCATGCCGACGCTCGGTTTCGGGCAACACCAACGCGCCGGTCGTGATGATCGCGGAGAAGGCCAGCGATCTGATACGCGAGGATGCGGCGCGCGCTTAGGTCGCCTCCGTTGGCCTCAGTTGGTCTCAGTTGTCTATTGCATCCAGCGCGCTGCGCAAGTCGGCCTGCAAGTCCGCCAGATCCTCGATGCCGACCGAGAGTCGCACCAGCGAATCGCCAATGCCCGAGCGCGGCCCGTAGTCTCGGCGGGAATGCGTTGCATGCGTCATGATCGCCGGGTGTTCGATCAGGCTCTCGACGCCGCCCAGGCTTTCCGCCAGCGCGAACATGTGACAGCGCCTCGAGGAACCGCTTGGTGCCCGCAAGGTCGGTATCGAGATCGACCGCGACCATCCCGCCGAAGCCGTGCATCTGGCGCTTGGCGAGCGCGTGCTGCGGATGCGACGCCAATCCGGGGTAGCGCACGCGCTTGACCTCCGGCTGCGCTTCGAGCCACTGTGCGAGCGCCAGCGCGTTCTCGCAATGCCGCTGCATGCGCAGCGCCAGCGTCTTCACGCCGCGCAGCGCGAGAAAGCTGTCGAACGGCCCGGCGATCGCGCCGACGGCGTTTTGCAGGAAGCCCAGGCGCTCGCGCCATTCGGCCTGCCGCGCGCTCGCCGCCGACGACGGCGATCGCCGCCGATGACGTCGGAGTGGCCGTTCAGGTATTTGGTCGTCGAATGCACGACGATGTCGAAGCCGAGGTCGAGCGGCCGCTGCACCCACGGGCTCGCGAAGGTGTTGTCGGCGACGCAGAGCGATGCCGCGCGCGCGGCAGATCTCGGCGATGTGCGGCGCAGGTCGGGCCAAGCTTGCAGCAGCGGATTCGTCGGCGTCTCGACCCAGACCATGCGCGCGTCTCCGGCGCGCAGCGGCGGCGACCTTCGCCGGGTCGGTCAGGTCGACGAAGCGTGAAGCGACAAGCCCGCGCTGCGCCGCCGCACGCGCTCGAATAGCCGATACGTGCCGCCGTACAGGTCGTCGCTCGCGACGATGTGCGCGCCCGCGTCGACGCAGTTCGAGGACTGTGGCGATCGCCGCCAGTGCCCGAGGCGAACGCGAACGCCTGCGCGCCGCCTTCGAGGTCGGCAACGCAGCGCTCCAGCGCCCATCGCGTCGGGTTGTGCGAACGGCCGTAGTCGAGGCCTTTGTGCACGCCCGGGCTCTGCTGCACGAAGGTCGAGGTCGCGTAGATCGGCGGCATGATCGCGCCGGTCGCAGGGTCGGGCGCCTGGCCGGCGTGGATGGCGCGCGTGCCGATGCCATGCTTCGGTTGCGCACGGTGGCAGATTCAGCCGGTGAGTTGTCGTTCATTGCAGGGTTCTCCGCAAGTGATTCAAGCAGGTCGAACCGGGTGATGAGGCCGTGGAAGCCCGCCGCGTCGGCGATGATCGCGACCAGGCCGCGGTCGAGCACGGCCTCGAGCTCGCCGAGGCTGGCGGCAGGCGGCAGCGTTTCCAGCGCTTGCATCATCGTATCCGGCCAGCGCGTGAAACGCGCGACGGATCGCTGCGTGCACGCTCGAGCAGGAGGTCCGACTCGTCGATCACGCCGACCAGCTGCCTGCCCTCGATGCACCGGCAGCTGCGAGACGTCGGCCTGCGCGCATGCGCTGGAAGGCCGTGAGCAGCGTGTCGTCGGGCTGTCACGCTGACGACGCTGCCGTCTTCCGCGTAGCGCGCGAGATCACGGTCGCGCAGGTCGCCGTAGGCTTGCCGCTGCGAGCAGCCCCTGGTCGATCATCCACTGGTCGTTGTAGACCTTCGACAGGTAGCGCGTGCCGGTATCGCAGACGAAGCTGACGACGCGCTTCGGCCGGTTCGCTGCTCGCGGCAGTAGCGCAGCGCGGCGGCGAGCAGCGTGCCGGTCGACGAGCCGCCGAGGATGCCTTCGGCGCGCAGCAGCTCGCGCGCGGTCCCGAAGCTCTCCTCGTCGCGATCGAGTAGGCGTGCGTTGACACGCCGACAGGTCGGCGATCGGCGGAATGAAGTCCTCGCCGATGCCCTCGACCGCCCACGAGCCCGCCGTGCCGAACGCGCCGCTGCGCGTGTACTCGGCCACGATCGAGCCGGCCGGGTCGGCCAGCACGAATCCGAGCGCCGGCTGCACGCGCGCGGAAGAAGCGGGTCAGGCCGGTGATGCGTGCCGGCCGAGCCGACGCCGCACGACGATGGCGTCGACGTCGTGCTCCATCTGCGCCCAGATCTCCGGGCCGGTGCGTGCGTCTCGTGGGCGAGCGGATTGGCGGGATTGTTGAACTGGTCGGCGAAGAACGCGCCGGGCAATGTCGCCGGCGAGGCGGGCGGCGCAGGTCCTGGTAGTACGCGGGATGGCCCTTGCCGACGTCGGAGCGCGTCGATATGCACCTCGGCGCCGAGCGCCTTCAGGTGCAGCACCTTCTCCGATCGACATCTTGTCGGGCACGACCAGCACGACGCGATAGCCCTTGGCGCGTGCCACCAGCGCCAGGCCGAGGCCGGTGTTGCCGGCCGTCGCTTCGACGACGGTGCCGCCGGGCTTCAGGCGGCCGTCGCGCTCGGCGGCCTCGATCATCGACATGCCGATGCGGTCCTTGATCGAGCCGCCGGGGTTCTGCGATTCGAGCTTCAGGAACAGCGCGGCACGGCCCGGTGTCGAGCCGGGTCACCTCGCACCAGCGGCGTGTTGCCGATGAGGTCGAGCACGGCCGGGCGAGCGGAATGCGGCATGGCGTGGGACCTGGGAGCATCGACGCGGTGCACGACGCCCTATGGGATCTGTTCGCAACATAGCAGAATTCCGCACCCGGGCGGTTCCGGCCAGCATATGGCGCACCGGCCGTGAAACGACGTAAGCCATTGGTACATAAGGCAATCCGTCCTGGGGCAGCGGTTGTCGCCCGAACTGTCATCTGGTGACTCGCACTTGTCATGCGGGTGTCACACGGCGCGATGACAACCGTGCCAGGCACCATCAGTTCGGAGGGTACACATGAAAAACACGTTTCGCATTACAAGGCTTTTCGCCGCCGCCGCGCTGGCGTGCTGGCGTCGCCGCGCACGCGACCGACATCACCGGCGCGGGCGCAACGTTTCCGCTATCCGATCTACGCCAAGTGGGCGGAAGCCTACAAGCAGAAGACCGGTGTCGGGCATGAATTACCAGTCGATCGGTTCCGGCGCGGCGGCATCAAGCAGATCCAGGCGAAGACGGTCGACTTCGGCGCGTCCGACGCGCCGCTCAAGCCGGAGGAGCTCCAGAAATCGGGGCTGATGCAGTTCCCTGCGATCATCGGCGGCGTCGTGCCCGATCGTGAACCTCGAAGGCATGGCGCCGGGCGCGATGAAGCTGAGCCGGTCCGGTGCTTGGCGACATCTATCTGGGCAAGCTCAAGAAGTGGAACGACAAGCCGATCGCCGACCTCAATCCCGGCACTCAAGCTTCCGGACGAGAACATCACCGTCGTCCGCCGCTCCGACGGGTCCGGAACGTCGTTCCTGTGGACCGACTTACCTGTCGCAGGTCAATCCGGAGTGGAAGGAAAAGGTCGGCGCCAGCACGGCGGTGGCGTGGCCGGAAGGCGTGGGCGGCAAGGGCAACGAAGGCGTGTGCCTCCTACGTGCAGCGGATCAAGGGTGCCATCGGCTACGTTGAATACGCGTACGCGAAGAAGAACAAGATGACCCACGTCGCCGTTCGCAGAACAAGGACGGCGAGTTCGTGCAGCCGGACGACAGCGCGTTCCAGGCTGCCGCCGCCTACGCGGACTGGAAACGCGCCCGGGCTTCATCAGATCCTGACCGATCAGCCCGGGCAAGACGAGCTGGCCGATCACCGGCGCGAGCTTCATCCTGATTCCACGCATGCAGGACAAGCCGGCAGCACGCGCGGAGGTCCTGAAGTTCTTCGACTGGGCGATGAAGAACGGGCAGAAGATGGCCGAGGAGCTCGACTACGTGCCGATGCCGCGCCCGTGGTCGCGACATGGTCGAAGCGGCCTGGAAGGCGCAAGTCAAGGACGCATCCGGCAAGGCGCTCTGGAACTAGCCGACGTTGCGCGCGTTTCAACTCACGACTCGGCCGGCCGGGATCTGCGATCCCGGCCGTTTTGCGTTGAGGCTAATATGACGTCCGCCGTTTCCGCAACGCTGACGATGCCCGCTGACCGCCGCCCGCCCGCGCACGACGCGAGCCGAATCCGCCGCCGATCACCAGCGGCGCGCCGCGCGTGGCAGGACTGCGTTGTTCGAAACGCACGACGCTGTTCTTCGCGTTGTTCGTGCTGGCGTCGCTGCTGGCCGATCCTCGTGGCGCTGTCGATCGCCGCGGTGCCCGCGCATTCGAAAGTTCGGATTGGGTTCTTCTGTCACCGACGTCTGGAATCCCGGTCACGCAGAATTTCGGCGCGCTGGCGCCGATCTACGGCACGCTCGTGACGTCCGCTATCGCGCTGCTGATCGGCGTGCCGGTCAGTTTCGGCATCGCGCTGTTCCTCACCGAAATGTGCCCGGCCGTGCTGAAGCGCCCGCTCGGGAACTGCGGTCGAGTTGCTCGCGGCCATCCCGTCGCATCATCTACGGCATGTGGGGCCTGTTCGTCTTCGCGCCGCTGTTCGGCGACTACGTGCAGCCGACGCTGACCGAAGGTCTTCGGCAACCTGCTGGATCGTGGGTCCGCTGTTCCAGGGCGCGCCGAACGGCATCGGCGTGCTTTCCGCCGGATTCATCCTCGTCGATCATGGTGATTCCGTTCATCGCCTCGGTGATGCGCGACGTGTTCGAAATCGTCCCGCCGGTGCTGAAGGAGTCCGCGTACGGCATCGGCTGCACGACCTGGGAAGTGGTCGTGGAACGTCGTGCTGCCCTACACCAGGGTGGGCGTGATCGGCGGCATCATGCTCGGGCTCGGGCCGCGCGCTGGGCGAAACGATGGCGGTGACGTTCGTGATCGGCAACGCCTACCGCATCAGCGCCATCGCTGTTCGCCCCGGCAACTCGATCGCCTCGGCGCTAGCCAACGAGTTCAACGAAGCGGCCGATCCGGTACACAGCGCGGCGCTCATCATGCTCGGCCTGGTGCTGTTCCTGCTCACGTTTCATCGTTCTCGCCTGCTCGCGCTGCTGCTGATCGCAGCTCGCGCGAGGGCGAAGGGCGGAAGACGTGATGCGGACGGCAATGCACCAGCTCTATCGCAAGCGGCCTGTCGTCAACCGCTTCAACCTCGTGATGTCGCTTGGCGAACGATGGCGTTCGGCATGGTGTTCCTGCTCTGGATCCTGAGCATCCTGTTCTATCGCGGGATTCGAGCGCGCTGTCGCCGACGCTGTTCACGCAGACGACGCCGCCGCCCGGCTCTGCCGGGGGCTCGCCAACGCCATCTTCGGCAGCGTCGTCATCGTGCGGTGTCGCTACGTTCATCAGCACGCCGATCGGCATTCTTGCCGGCATCTACCTCGCCGAGTACGGCAAGAACGGCTGGATCGCGCGCGCTCACGCGATTCATCAACGACATCCTGCTCTCCGCGCCGTCGATCGTCATCGGCCTGTTCATCTACACCGTTTACGTGGCCAAGGTCGAGCACTTTTCCGGCTGGGCCGGGCTCGTTGCGCGCTCGCCTTGATCGCGATCCCGGTGGTCGTGCGCACGACCGAGAACATGCTGCAGCTGGTGCCGAGCAGCCTGCGCGAGGCGGCCGTCGCGCTGGGCGCGCCGATGTGGAAGGTCATCCTGATGGTCACGCTGAGGGCGGTGCGCGGCGGCGTGATCACGGGCATCCTGCTCGCTGTCGCCCGCATTTCCGGCGAGACGGCGCCGCTGCTGTTCACCGCGCTCAACAACCAGTTCTGGAGCTCCGACATGAACGCGCCGATGGCCAATCTGCCGGTCGTCATCTTCCAGTTCGCGCTGTCGCCCGTTCGACGAGTGGCAGGAGCTGGCCTGGGCTGGCGCGCTGCTGATCACGCTTGACCGTACTCGTCATCAACATCCTGGCCCGGACCGTGTTCCGGCAGTCTGCAAGTTCGCTGAAGGCATCATCGAGTGAACATGGAAGCTTCGCTGGTCGCGCGTCCTCAGTGCCTGTGCGAATCGACGCTCCGCCGTCGGCGCCCGAAGATGACGATCCGCAATCTCGATTTCTACTACGGCAAATTCCACGCGCTGAAGGACGTCAACCTCGAGATCGCCGAGCGGCCGCGTGACAGCGTTCATCGGGCCGTCAGGCTGCGGCAAGTCGACGCTGCTGCGCACGTTGAACCGGATGTATTCGCTCTATCCGGGCCAGCGTGCCACGGGCGAAATACGCTTCAATGGCCAGAACATCCTCGATGCCGGCGTCGACCTCAACATGCTCCGCGCCAAGGTCGGCATGGTGTTCCAGAAGCCCACGCCGTTCCCGATGTCGATCTACGACAACATCGCCTTCGGCGTCCGCCTGTACGAAGCCTTGAGCCAGCGCGAGATGGACGAGCGCGTCGAATGGGCGCTGACCAAGGCGGCGATGTGGGACGGAAGCGAAGGACAAGCTGAAGCAGAGCGGCATGGCGCTGTCGGGCGGCCAGCAGCAGCGGCTGTGCATCGCGCGTGCGGTCGCGGTCAAGCCCGGAAGTGCTGCTGCTGGACGAGCCGACCTCGGCGCTGGACCCGATCTCGACGGCCAAGATCGAGGAGCTGATCACCGAGCTCAAGGCGGATTACACGATCGCGATCGTGACGCACAATATGCAGCAGGCCGCGCGCGTCTCCGATTTCACGGCGTACATGTATCTGGGCGAGCTGATCGAGTTCGGCGAGACCGACCAGCTCTTCCTCAAGCCGCAAGCGCCAGGAAACCGAGGATTACATCACCGGCCGCTTCGGCTGACGCCGCAGGTCGATGGCCGGAGAGAACACGATGACCGAACACACGCACAAGCAGTTCGACGCCGAGATGGAAGCGATCCGCAGCGGCGTGCTCGCGATGGGCGGGCTGGTCGAGACGCAGCTGTCGCGCGCGATCGTGGTGCTCGAGCAGGACGAGGATGTCCGACGATCTGACGCCGGTCGGCGCCGACGAGCAGGCGATCAACCAGATGCAGATCGACATCGGACCAGCAATGCAGCCAGATCATCGCCAAGCGCCAGCCGGCGGCGATCGACCTGCGGATGATCCTGACCGTCACCAAGATCGTCAACGACCTCGAGCGGGTCGGCGACGAGATCAAGAAGGTCGCGTACAAGGCCGTGCAGACGGCGCGGCAGCGGCCGCCCGCGCAGGTGCGCTACTTCGATGTCGCCCGCGCCGCCGGGCGCGCGCAGGAAATGCTGCAGCTCGCGCTCGATGCGTTCGCGCGCTCGACGTCAACGCCGCCGCGCCGAGGTCATCGCCGATGGACGACGAGATCGACGCCGCGTTTTCCGGCGTCATGCGGCAGCTGATCAGCTACATGATGGAGGACCCGCGCACGATCACCGCGGCGCTCGAGATCGTCTTCATCGCCAAGTCGATCGAGCGCATCGGCGACCACGCCAAGAACATCGCCGGAGGCGCGTCGTGCAGGTCGTCAAGGGCATGGACGTGCGCCACGCGACGGCCGAGCAGATTCGCGCGAGCTGCCGAGGTGAGCGCGCGAAGGTAATGATGCCGACGATCCTGGTGGTCGAGGACGAGCCGGCGATCCTCGAGCTGCTGAAGGTCAACCTCGTCGACGCCGGTTACGACGTGCGCGGCGCTCCCGACGCGGAGACCGCGCAGACATTGCTGACGCGAATCGCTGCCCGATCTCCTGCTGCTCGACTGGATGCTGCCGGGCTAGTCGGGGCTCGCGTTCGCGAAGCAGCTGCGCGGCCGACGCGCGCACGAAGGAGCTGCCGGTCATCATGGTGACGGCGCGCGACCGACGAGGCCGACCGGGTGGCGGGCCTCGAAGCCTGGGTCGACGACTACGTGACCAAGCCGTTTTCGCCGCGCGAACTGAAGGCGCGGATCAAGTCGGTGCTGCGCCGTCGCGCGCCCGAAGCCGCGCAGGAGACCGCTGGCGGCCGGACCGCTCGGCTCGATCCGGTGCACGCACCGCGTGTCGGTCGACGGCCGACCGGTCCAGCATCGGTCCGACCGAATTCCGGCTGCTGCGATTCTTCCTGGCGCGGCCCGAGCGCGTCCACTCGCGCACTCAGCTGCTCGACCAGGTCTGGGGCGATCACGTCTACATCGAGGAGCGCACCATCGACGTGCACATCCGGCGCGCTGCGCCTGGCGCTCGAGCCGTTCGGGCAGGACGGCGATGATCGAGACCGTCCGCGGCACCGGCTACCGCCTCGCGGCACCGCGCTGAGCCTTGAGTGCCGGCCGTGATGAATTGCGGCCGCATGGAGCCGCACGTTCTCGCCGCGTGATCGCCCTGTGCGTGGCGCTGGCGCCGCTCGTCGCAGGGCTGATTCTGGCTCGGTGGGCGCTCGCGGTGCTCGCCGCCGGCGCGTCGGCGCTCGCTGTCTACCACCTCTGGCACCTCGGACCGCCTCGCGCTGTGGGCTGAGGGCCCGCTCGACGCGCGCCGTGCCCGGAAGGGCGCGACCGCTGGCGCCGGCGCATTCACGCACTGTACCGACGCGTGCGCACGCGCGTCGCGGTCCAGCGCGGTCTCGCCCTGCATGCTCGAGCGCTTTGCCGCAGGCGGCCGAGGCGATTCCCGAGGCGGTCGTCGTTCTCGACGACGCGCAATCGCACTCGCCAACGAACGTGCTGCGCGCGCGTTCGCCATCTGGGCCTCGATCCGCGAGCGTGACGTCGGATCAGCGTTCCGGCAACCTCGTCCGCCAGCCCGAGTTGATCCGCTACCTCGAGGCTCGGCGATTTACATGCGATGCCGATCATCGTCCCGTCGGAGCCGCGAGCGCGGACGTGACGCTGTCGCATCCAGGTCGTTCCGTTACGGCGACGAGCAGAAGCTCTCTGCTGTCGCGCGACATCACGCGGATCGAAGCGACTGGCGCGCATGCGCCGCGAATTCATCGCCAACGTCTCTGCAACGAGCTGAAGACCGCCGCTCACCGTCATCGCCGGATTCGTGGAGACGCTGCAGGACCTCGATCTCGACGAGCGGCAGCGCCAGCGCTATCTCGCAGCTCATGCGACGAGCAGGCGCGCAACATGCAGCGGCTGGTCGACGATCTCCTCACGCTGTCGGCGCTCGAAAGCGAGCAGAATCCCGCCGGCCGACGCGACATCTTCCGCGATCGGCGCCGCTGACTGTTCCGAGTCTGTCCGCAGGCGCGCGGCGCTGTCGGCAGGGCCAGCCACACGATCGTCGCGGTCCTGCCCGCGGACTCAGCGCGCTGTCACCGGCGCGCGCGACGAGCTCGCGAGCGCATTCGGCAACCTCGTCTCGCAATGCGATGCGCTATACGCCGACTGGCGGCACGGATCACGCTGTCGTGGCAAATCGACGCCGCGGGAGTGGCCACTGTTCGCCGTCGCTGACATCGGCGTGGGCATCGCGGCCGAGCACCTGCCGCGCCTCACCGGAGCGCTTCTATCGCGATCGACCGCAGCCGCTCGCGCGCGACCGGCGGCACGGGCTTGGGCCTTGCGATCGTCAACCACGTGCTGCTGCGGCCCACCAGGCCGAGCTCGACGATCGAGAGCGAGCCCGGCAAGGGCAGCACGTTCGCGTGCGGTGCGCCTGCACGCGCGCGCGTTACGCGCACCGGTAGCCGAGGACCGCGAGCGCGATCCGGCGGCCGTCACCAGTAGCTGAGCGCCGACGCGGAACAGCGCCTCGAGATCGTCGCGCCCGACGTCCTTCGGCGCATTGCGGATCACGCGGTACTGCGGCTCGGCGCCGGTTGCGAGCGCGTCGATGTCGCTGCTCGCCGAAGCCGAGCGCGGCAAGCCCGTTCGGCATCGCCGGTCGCGCGCATCAGCTCGATCACGCGACTGGCCAGCACGTCGCCGGCGTCGTCGCGGCGTCGCGCCGTCGGTCGTCAGCGCCAAGGCAGCGCGCGCCGTGCAGGTGCCGCTCCGGGCGAGCTGTGCGCCGGTGAAGCGCCAGACCGACGGATTGTTGAGCACGACCGCCATGCCGTGCGGCACGAGCGTCTTTGCCTTCCGGGATAGCCGGTCGACGTGCCAGTCCTGCGTCAGGCCCGACACCGCGTACGACAGTCCATGCGGCAGATGGCAGCCCGCCGCGTTGAACGCGATGCCCGCGAGCATCGCCGCGTACATCATCTCGGTGCGCGCCTCGGTGTCGGCTGCATCGCTGACCGCGCGCACGAGAAACGTGCCGACGCTCTTCAGCGCCTCGGTCGCGAGCATGTCGGAAAACGGATTCGCGCCCTGCGAGACCGGGCCGGCTCGACGCCCTGCGCCGGATTGAGGCGACGCGGCCACGCGCGCGCGGTGAGCGATTCGAGCGCGTGGCTCATGCAGTCGAAGCCGGTTGCCGCGACCGCGTTCTTCGGCAGCGTCGCGCGTGACCGTCGGGATCGATCAGCGCGACGTCGGGAATCGAGCCGGCGCGAGATGATGCCGGTCTTCGCGTTCAGCGACGCAGGTTGAAGATCGCGATGCCGGTCGTCTCCGACCCGGTTCCGGAGGTGGTCGGGCACGCGATGTGCGGCTTGACCGGCCCCGGGACCTGCTGCCCCGCGCCGATCGGCGCGTTCACGTACGTCATGAACTCCGCCGGATGCGTCGCGTAGAGGTTCGCGGCCTTGCACGTGTCCATCACCGAGCCGCCGCCGACCGACACGTAGCCGTCGAAGCGTCCCTCCGCGGCGAAGCGCGCGGCGTCCTGGAACGAGGCGTCGGTCGGCTCGATCGCGACACTCGCTCGTAGACGGCGACATCGACGTCCGCTGCCGCGAGCGAGGCCGTCACCGTCGCGACATACTCGCTCGACGCGATGCGTGCGCGTCGGTGAAGAGCGCGACGCGCTTCAAGCCGAGCTCGCGGGCGCTGTCGCCGGCTTCGCCGAGCACGCCGTGCGCCGAACGTGAACGTCGGCATGCCCGACGGTGAAGCCGCGGTCGCTGCCTTCGACGACGGCGAAAATCGGCGTGACAGCAGGGCATGGCTCGTGTCCTCGCGTGCGAATCGATTATCGCAGGCGGCGTCGCGCGAGGGATCATGCTCCGCCGCCTTCTCCGCGATCATGACTGACCGGCGCGTTCGTGTTGCCGGACACGAGCGTGGGCATGATGCTGCAATCGACGACGCGCAGGCCGTCGATCCCGCGCACCGCGCAGCTCGGCGTCGACGACGGCCAGCGGATCGTCCGCGGGTCCCATCTTGCACGTTCCGGACGGATGGAAGATCGTGCCGCCGTGTTGGCTCGCGCGAATTCGAGCAGGTCGTTCGTCGCGTCGACGGCTTCCGGGCCGGCAGGTACTCGCCGGCGACGTAGCGGGAGAGCGCGCGGGTCGCCGCGAGCCGCCGCGCGAGCCGGATCCGGCGACGAGCGTCGCGCGGTCGTGCGGCGTCGACAGAGTAGTTAGGCTGCATCGCGGGCGCGCGCCATCGGGTCCGCCGATTTGATGCGCACGTAGCCGCGCGATTCGGGCCGCAACTGGCATACCGACATCGTGAAGCCCGGGAACGTGCACCGGCGAGCCCGCGCATGTCGGACGACAGCGTCGCGAAATGGAACTGAACGTCGGGGCGCGTCAGCGCGGGATCCGTGCGGCGAAGATTCCGCCCTGGTTGATGCCGACCGCCATCGGTCCCGTGCGTGCAACACGTATTGCGACGCGCCCATCGCCAGCGTCCGCCACGCGTGAGTTGAGTGCGTCGTTGGTCGTGATCGGCTTCGTGCAGCGGAAGATGACACGCGCCTGCAGGTGGTCCTGCAGGTTTTCGCCGACGCCGGGCGAACGCGATGGACGACCGGAATGCCGAATCGTCTGCAGCAGGCGCCGGGCGGCCCGATCCCCGGAGAGCTGCAGCAACTGCGGAGACTGGATCGCGCCGGCGGCGACGATCACCTCGCGTCGTGCCGTGACCGCGCGTCGCGACCGTCCTGCGGTAGGCGACGCCGGCCGCGCGCCGGCCATCGAGCACGATCTTGCGTCACGTGGGCGTTCGGTCTCGATCGCAGAGATTCGCGGCGCCGGCGCGCCGGACGCAGGTACGCGACCGCCGTCGAGCAGCGAAAGCCGCGCCGGGTCGTCAGCTGGTAATAGCCGACACCTTCCTGCGTCGCGCCGTTGAAGTCGTCGTTGCGCGGGATGCCGATCTCGCGCCGGCGGCGATCAGCGCCTCGACGAGCTCGTGCTGTCGCCCACGATGTCGGAGGCCCATTGCGGGCCGTCGGCGCCGTGCCAGTCGTTGGCGCCGCGGACGTTGTGCTCGAGCTTGCGAAACCATGGGAGCACGTCCACATGGCTCCAGCCGGGATTGCCAGCGCGGCCCAATGATCGTAGTCCGCTGCGCTGCCCGCGGATGTAGATGAGCCCGTTGATCGCGCTCGAGCCGCCCGAGCGTGCGGCCGCGGGGCCAGTAGATCTGGCGGCCGTTCATTCCCGGGTCGGGCTCGGTGCTGAAGCACCAGTTGTAGACCGGATGGAACATCGTCTTCGCATACCCGATGGGGACGTGGATCCACGGATAGCGAATCGCGGGGCCCGGCCTCGAGCAGCAGCACGGAATTCCGGCCGTCTCGCCGAGAGCCGGTTGGCGAGCACGCAGCCGGCCGTTCCGCCGCCCGACGATCACGTAGTCGAAGGCATTCATTGGGCCTCGGTGGCGCGCGGCCGGCCCTTCGCAAAGCATGGCGCTGGACGTCCGATTCCCGTTGAATTTCAGCGTTTTGACAGATCGGCCCACAAATTGCTATACTCGCCTGTTCCGTCGGAGGGGTTCCCGAGCGGTCAAAGGGAGCAGACTGTAAATCTGCCGGCTCTGCCTTCGAAGGTTCGAATCCTTCCCCCTCCACCACATCAGGATTAGCAGTCAGGAGAGCGGCAGCGGATAGCAATCGGGACAGGGGCGGGTGCGGGCTCCGCGGATGCAGTTCCGGACTTCTGTCGTCCTGAAGCGCGGGTGTAGCTCAATGGTAGAGCAGAAGCCTTCCAAGCTTACGACGAGGGTTCGATTCCCTTCACCCGCTCCAAAGTCGAGCAGCGGCTATCGAACGGCAACAGTCGCGGAATTGCAACGGTCACCGCAACCGCGCCCATGTAGCTCAGTGGTAGAGCACTCCCTTGGTAAGGGAGAGGTCGAGCGTTCAATCCGCTCCATGGGCACCAGGAATTCGACAGCAGTTTCGACAGCCGATCTGAACATCGACGTCTGAAGGAGTCTCAAGCAATGGCCAAGGGCAAATTTGAGCGGACGAAGCCGCACGTGAACGTGGGGACGATTGGTCACGTGGATCACGGGAAGACGACGCTGACGGCGGCGATGACGCTGGTGCTGTCGAAGAAGTACGGTGGGGAGTGAGGGCGTACGACCAGATCGACAACGCGCCGGAGGAGAAGGCGCGGGGATCACGATCAACACGGCGCACGTGGAGTACGAGACGGAGAAGCGGCACTACGCGCACGTGGACTGTCCGGGGCACGCGGACTACATCAAGAACATGATCACGGGGGCGGCGCAGATGGACGGGGCGATCCTGGTGGTGAGTGCGGCGGACGGGCCGATGCCGCAGACGCGGGAGCACATTCTGCTGGCGCGGCAGGTGGGGGTGCCGTACATCGTCGTGTACATGAACAAGGCGGACATGGTGGACGACAAGGAGCTGCTGGAGCTGGTGGAGATGGAGGTGCGGGAGCTGCTGTCGAAGTACCAGTTTCCTGGGGACAAGACGCCGATCGTGATCGGCAGCGCGAAGATGGCGCTGGAAGGGGACAAGAGCGAGATGGGGGAGGGTCGATCTTCAAGCTGGCGGAGGCGCTGGACAGCTACATTCCGCAGCCGCAGCGGCTGATCGACGGGCCGTTTCTGATGCCGGTGGAGGACGTGTTCTCGATCTCGGGTCGGGGCACGGTGGTGACGGGGCGGGTGGAGCGCGGGATCGTGAAGGTGGGGGACGAGCTGGAGATCGTGGGGCTGAAGCCGACGCTGCAGACGGTGTGCACGGGGGTGGAGATGTTCCGCAAGCTGCTGGACCAGGGGCAGGCGGGGGACAACGTGGGGTGCTGCTGCGAGGCACCAAGCGGGAAGAGGTGGAGCGTGGGCAGGTGCTGGCGAAGCCGGGGTCGATCACGCCGCACACCAAGTTCAGCTGCGAGGTGTACGTGCTGAGCGAAGGAAGAGGGGGGCGGCATACGCCGTTCTTCCCGGGTATCGGCCGCAGTTTTACTTCCGCACGACGGACGTGACGGGGAGCTGCGAGCTGCCGGCGGGCACGGAGATGGTGATGCCGGGGGACAACATCGGGATGACGGTGACGTTGATTGCGCCGATCGCGATGGAAGAGGGGCTGCGCTTTGCGATCCGCGAGGGCGGCCGCACCGTCGGCGCCGGCGTCGTCGCGCAAGATCATCGAATAGGAAACGAACGAATCGAAGGCCAGTAGCTCAATTGGCAGAGCGGCGGTCTCCAAAACCGCAGGTTGGGGGTTCGATTCCCTCCTGGCCTGCCACGATGCATCGTCGGCAGGCGGCAGCACTCGGTAACGGATAGGCAGATGGTCGACAAGATAAAGATTGTGCTGGCAGTTGGCGTGCGTGGTCGCCGGCGTCTGGCGGCGTACTACTGGTTTGCCGACACGGCGCTCGTGCTGCGCGTGCTGATGGTGCTGGGCGGCCTGATCGCCGCCGGCGTCGTCGCGTGGACTGTCGGCGCCGGGCAAGGAATTCTTCGCGTTCGCGCAGGAAGCGTGGCAGGAGGCCGGCCGAGTGTCGTGGCCGACGCGCAAGGAAACGATGCAGACCACGGCGATCGTGTTCGGCGTTCGTGGTGATCATGGCGCTGTTCCTGTTCTCCGTGGACACGACGCTCGCATGGATCGTGAAGCTGCTGACCGGGCGGGGCGAGTGATGAGCGCCGCAGGCAAGAAGTGGTTCGTCGTCCACGCGTACTCGGGATTCGAGAAGAGCGTGCAGCGGGCGCTCGACCGAGCGCGATCAAGCGCTCGGACATCGCCGAGCAGTTCGGCAAGATCCTGGTGCCGGTCGAGGAAGTGGTCGAGATGAAGGCCGGCGCAGAAGGCGATCTGCGAGCGCGAAGTTCTTCCCGGGCTACGTGCTGGTCGAGATGGAGATGACCGACGACTCGTGGCACCTCGTGAAGAGCACGCCGAAGGTCACGGGTTTCGTGGGCGGCACGGCGAACAAGCCGACGCCGATCACGCAGAAGGAAGTCGACGCGATCCTGCGGCAGGTGCAGGAAGGCGTCGAGAAGCCGCGCCCGAAGGTGCTGTTCGAGATGGGCGAGGCGGTGCGCGTCAAGGAAGGACCGTTCACCGATTTCCACGGCAACGTGGAGGACGTGAACTACGAGAAGAGCAAGCTGCGCGTGTCGGTGACGATCTTCGGCCGATCGACGCCGGTGGAGCTCGATTTCTCGCAGGTCGAGAAGGCCTAGAGTCGTCGTTGAGACCGGGAGTGGCGCGCGATCTGCGGATGGCGCCGCGATCCGCTTGAACCCACATCAGGAGTACGTAGATGGCGAAGAAAGTCGTCGGCTTCATCAAGTTGCAGGTGCCGGCGGGCAAGGCGAATCCCAGCCCGCCGATCGGGCCCGCGCTCGGCCAGCGCGGCCTCAACATCATGGAATTCTGCAAGGCGTTCAACGCGCAGACGCAGAAGGTCGAGCCCGGCCTGCCGATCCCGGTCGTGATCACCGCGTACGCCGACAAGAGCTTCACGTTCATCATGAAGACGCCGCCGGCCACGGTGCTGATCATGAAGGCGGCGAAGGTCGACAAGGGCAGCCAGAAGCCGCAACGCCGACAAGGTCGGCAAGCTGACGCGCGCGCAGGCCGAGGAGATCGCGAAGGCGAAGATGCCCGATCTCACCGCCGCCGACATGGACGCCGCCGTGCGCACGATCGCCGGCAGCGCCCGCAGCATGGGCATCACCGTCGAAGGAGTGAAGTGATCATGGCCGACCGAACAGAAGACCCGAAGCTGTCGAAGCGCATGAAGACGGTCCGCGGCAAGGTGGACCGCAGCAAGGCCTACTCCGGTCGACGACGCGCTGAAGCTCGTCAAGGAAACCGCGGTCGCGAAGTTCGACGAGTCGGTCGACGTCGCGGTCAACCTCGGCGTCGACGCGAAGAAGTCGGACCAGACGGTGCGCGGCTCCGGTCGTGCTGCCTGCGGGCACCGGGAAGAAAGTGCGCGTCGCCGTGTTCGCGCAGGGCGACAAGGCGAAGGCCGCGCAGGAGGCCGGCGCCGACATCGTCGGCTTCGACGACCTCGCCGCGAAGATCAAGGAAGGCTTCATGGAGTTCGACGTGGTGATCGCCTCGCCGGACGCGATGCGCGTCGTCGGCCAGCTGGGCCAGATCCTCGGCCCGCGCGGCCTGATGCCGAACCCGAAGGTCGGCACGGTGTCGACGCGGACGTCGTGCACGGCGGTGAAGAACGCCAAGGCCGGCCAGGTGCAGTACCGGACCGACAAGGCGCGGCATCGTCCAGTGCACGATCGGCCGCGCGTCGTTCACGCCCGAGCAGCTGAAGACGAACCTGCTCGCGCTGATCGAGGCGCTGAACAAGGCGAAGCCCGCGGGCACGCAAGGGCATCTATCTGAAGAAGATCAGCGTCTCTCGCACGATGGGCGCGGGCGTCGCGCGATCGACCGTACGACCCTGCGCAGGACAATCGACGCATAGCAGAAGCGCGACGTGACGCTTTACGGCAGCCGCATACAGACGTTTTTGAGGGAACGCCGAGTCGGCACATCGCGTCGGCGAGCCGTCAAAGACCGCTGGAGCGAGTGCTTAAAACAGGCGGAAGGGTTGGGACGGGCTGCTTTGATCCCTGACTCCTGACCGCGATCCCTGATCCAGCGCAGATGGTGCCCTCGGACAGGATGTTTCCTGGACGCAACGGTCACCGCAACCGCGAAGCGTGATCGAGGTAGAGGCGAAAACTTGGGTCTCAATCATGGAACAGAAGCAAGGCGGTAGTCGCGGAAGTCGCGAAGCAGGTCGCCGGTGCTCAGGCCATCGTCATGGCCGAGAACCGCGGCATGACAGTCGCCGACATGATCGCAGCTCCGCGCGAAGGCACGAGCTTCCGGCGTGTACTTCCGGGTGGTCAAGAACACCCTGGTGCGCCGGGCGGTCGCCGAGACGCCGTTCGCCGCGCTGGCCGACAAGATGGTCGGTCCGCTGGCGTATGGCATCGGGTCCGATCCCGTTGCCGTGGCGAAGGTCCTGAACGACTTCGCCAAGGGCAACGAGAAGTTCGTGATCACCGGCGGCGCGATGCCGGGCCAGGTGATGTCCGCCAAGGAGATCGCCGCGCTCGCCGCGCTGCCGTCGCGCGATGAGTTGATCGCCAAGCTGCTCGGCACGATGCAGGCGCCGGTCGCGAAGCTCGTCCGCACGCTTGAACGAGGTGCCGGCGAAGTTCGTCCGCACGCTGGCCGCCGTGCGCGACGCGAAGCAGGCGGCGTGATCGCGCAGACGCTCCGCAAACCATTCCAATCCGTTACAACCAGGAGCACAGACATGTCCGCAGTTCAAACTGAAATCCTCGACAAGATCTCGTCGATGACCGTCCTCGAGCTCTCCGAGCTCATCAAGGCGATGGAAGACAAGTTCGGCGTCTCCGCCGCTGCCGCTGTCGCGGTGGCCGGCCCGGCGCCGCCAGGTGCCGCTGCCGCGGTCGCCGGAAGAGCAGACCGAGTTCACGGTCGTGCTGCGCCGTCGTTCGGCGAAAACAAGGTCAACGTCATCAAGGCCGTGCGCGAGCTGACGGGCCTCGGCCTCAAGGAAGCGAAGGACCTGGTCGACGGCGCGCCGAAGCCCGTCAAGGAAGGCGTGTCAACAAGGCCGACGCCGAAGCCGCGAAGAAGAAGCTGGAAGAGGCGCCGGCGCGAAGATAGAGATCAGTAGAAGCCGAGCGTCGCCGGATCGCATAAGTCCGACTGGCGGTGTCGGAGCTTGCGGCGTCACGCCCGAGTTCGCGCTGACCGGGGACGCTGGCGTTGCCCGGATGCTCCAGCTCCGCACCGGGACTATGGCGTCGAAGGCGGTCGGCTTCGCGAGTGATCGAGCGGAGCCGGTTCCTCTTCGCTTCGCTCTTCTGAAGCGACTGCGGAAGGCAGGTATGGTCGGGCGTCACAGCAACATCGCGTCGCTGTCCGCCAGCGGCTGGTAGCGGCCAGCCACCAAGCCAGGGTGCAACGCTCCCGGACCAGTCGATGAAGCAGACGCGGCGCGCATCGCCTGTGTCCGACGCGCGTCAGGCGCCCGACGGTCCGCGTGGCCGCGCGGACCTCGAGCTGCAGCCGGAGATGGCGACTCACGCAAATCGGAATCGATCACCTCGACGTATCCCATATTCCTTCACCGAGAAGAAGCGCATCCGCAAAGAGCTTCGCCAAGCGCGCGAGCGTGCTGCCAGTGCCGTTCCTGCTCGAAACGCAGCTCGCGTCGTACCGCGCGTTCCTGCGGGCGTGCACGCCCGGCGAGACCAGCGCAAGAACGAAGGCCTGCAGGCCGCGTTCACGTCGATTTTCCCGATCTCGAGCCACTCGGGCAACGCCCGGCTCGAGTTCGTCGAGCTACTCGCTGCTGCGCCGGCGTTCGACGTCGTCGAATGCCAGCAGCGCGGCCTGACCGTACTGCTCCGGCGCTGCGCGCCAAGGTCCGCCTGATCATCATGGACGAGGAAGCGCCGAAGGACACGGTCAAGGAGGTGAAGGAGCAGGAGGTCTACATGGGCGAGATTCCGCTCATGACCGACAACGGCTCGTTCATCATCAACGGCACCGAGCGCGTCATCGTGTCGCAGCTCCATCGCTCGCCGGGCGTGTTCTTCGAGCACGACCGCGGCAAGACGCACTCGTCCGGCAAGCTGCTGTTCTCGGCCCGCGTGATTCCCGTACCGCGGCTCGTGGCTCGACTTCGAGTTCGATCCGAAGGACTTCCTGTTCTTCCGCGTCGACCGCCGCCGCAAGATGCCGGTGACGACGCTGTTGAAGGCGATCGGCCTCACCAACGAGGACATCCTCAAGCAGTTCTTCGTGTTCGACACGTTCCACCTCGGCGCCAAGGGCGCCGAGCTCGAGTTCGTGCCGGAGCGCCTGCGCGGCGAAATGGCGCGCTTCGACATCCTCGGCAAGGACGGCAAGGTCGTCGTCGCCAAGGACAAGCGCATCACCGCGCGCCACGTGCGCGAGCTCGTCGACGGCGGCGTCAAGCGGATCGCCGTGCCCGAACGAGTACATCGTCGGCCGCACGCTCGCGACCAACGTCGTCGACACGACGACCGGCGAAGTCATCGCCAAGGCCAACGACGAGATCACCGACGAGCTCCTGCAGAAGCTGCTCGACGCCGGACGTCACGACGATCCAGACGATCTACACCAACGACCTCGATCAGGGGCCGTACATCTGCGCAGACGCTGCGCACCGACGACACGCCGGACCAGTACGCGGCCAAGGTCGCGATCTACCGGATGATGCGGCCGGGCGAGCCGCCGACCGAGGACGCCGTCGAGGCGCTGTTCCACGGCCTCTTCTTCTCGGAAGAGCGCTACGACCTGTCGGCCGTCGGCCGGATGAAGTTCAACCGCCGCGTCGGCCGCACCGAGCTCAAGGGCCCGGCGACGCTGACCAACGACGACATCATCGCCGTCATCAAGATCCTGGTGGAGCTGCGCAACGGCCGCGGCGAGATCGACGACATCGATCACCTCGGCAATCGCCGCGTGCGCTCGGTGGGCGAGCTCGCGGAGAACCAGTTCCGCTCGGGCCTCGTGCGCGTCGAGCGCGCGGTGAAGGAACGCCTCGGCCAGGCCGAGAGCGACAACCTGCTGCCGCACGACCTGATCAACGCCAAGCCGATCTCGGCCGCGATCAAGGAGTTCTTCGGCAGCTCGCAGCTGTCGCAGTTCATGGACCAGACGAACCCGCTGTCCGAGATCACGCACAAGCGCCGCGTTTCCGCGCTCGGGCCGGGCGGCCTGACGCGCGAGCGCGCGGGCTTCGAAGTGCGCGACGTGCATCCGACGCACTACGGCCGCGTGTGCCCGATCGAAACGCCGGAAGGCCCGAACATCGGCCTCATCAACTCGCTCGCGCTGTACGCGCGCACGAACGAATACGGCTTCCTCGAGACGCCGTACCGCACGCGTCGATCGACGGCAAGGTCACCGACCAGATCGATTACCTGTCGGCGATCGAGGAAGGCCAGTACGTGATCGCGCAGGCGAACGCGAAGATCGACAAGCGCGGCCAGCTCGCGGACGAGCTCGTCTCCTGCCGCAGCAAGAACGAGTTCATGCTGTCGACCGCCGGACAAGGTCAACTACATGGACGTCGCGCCGTCGCAGATCGTGTCGGTGGCGGCGTCGCTGATTCCGTTCCTCGAGCACGACGACGCGAACCGCGCGCTGATGGGCTCGAACATGCAGCGCGCAGGCGGTGCCGTGCCTGCGCGCCGAGAAGCCGCTCGTCGGCACGGGCGTCGAGCGCACGGCCGCCGTGCGACTCGGGCACGGCGGTGCATGGCGCGCCGGGGCGGCAAGGTCGACTACATCGACGCCTCGCCGCATCGTCGTGCGCGTCAACGACGCGGAGACGGCGGCGGGCGAAGTCGGCGTCGACATCTACAACCTGACCAAGTACAAGCGGTCGAACCAGAACACCAACATCAACCAGCGGCCGCTGGTGAAGCGTCGGCGACATCATCGCGAAGGGCGACGTCATCGCCGACGGCGCGTCGACCGACATGGGCGAGCTGGCGCTCGGCCAGAACATGCTGGTCGCGTTCATGCCGTGGAACGGCTACAACTACGAGGACTCGATCCTGATCAGCGAGCGCGTGGTCGGCCGACGACCGCTACACGTCGATCCACATCGAGGAGCTGTCGGTCGTGGCGCGCGACACGAAGCTCGGGTCCGAGGAAATCACGCGCGACATCTCGAGCCTCGGCGAAGCGCAGCTCGGCGCGGCTCGACGACGCCGGCATCGTCTACATCGGCGCCGAAGTCGAAGCCGGCGACGTGCTGGTCGGCAAGGTCACGCCGAAGGGCGAGACGCCAGCTCACGCCGGAAGAGAAGCTGCTGCGCGCGATCTTCGGCGAAAGGCGTCCGACGTGAAGGACACGTCGCTGCGCGTGCCGTCGGGCATTTCGGGCACGGTGATCGACGTGCAGGTGTTCACGCGCGAAGGCATCGAGCGCGACAAGCGCGCCGCGCAGATCATCGACGACGAGCTGAAGGGCTACCGCAAGGACCTGAACGACCAGCTTCGGATCGTCGAGAACGACGCGTACGCGCGGATCGAGAAGCTGCTGCTCGGCAAGACGGTCAATGGAGCAATACGTAA
>ERZ1370068.10589-contig-9274_pt1 | contig 68294 bp, 87 predicted proteins | sample MGYA00561227_ERZ1370068 | MGnify/ENA primary metagenome ERZ1370068 (study PRJEB38410, sample SAMEA6850437) | metagenome | study: Metagenomic assessment of the ecological functions of the soil: analysis of the soil microbiota associated with the... | reverse complement strand
TAGCCACTTCGTTCAGTTACGTGTTGCTCCGGCGGGGTCGATCGGTGCTGGTCGGTCACCCCACCCGGTCGCTGGAGTCAAGGCGTGATCGGCTGCGTCTCCCGCACGAGATCAAAGGGAGCGAGGCCGTGGGTGGCGCTTTTCGTCGGTGCTGCGTCCGGGAACACGCCGTCCGAGATCGCGCTCCGCCGCCGAGCCGGAGCCAGCGCGTGTAGCGCGGTCCGCCCGGAGCAAGGCGCTCAAGCCCGAGAAGGTGCTGTTCACGCGCGATCTGCCCAGGAGCGCGGGCCGCCAGATCATGTACCTGTCAGGTGATTAGCGCGCGACCTATCTCGGCAAAAGCCGGCTCACGGGCGATGTCGTCGCTGGAAGGGCACCGGCGCGGTGAAGGCGCGATCAGCGGGATTACTCGTGAAGGCGCGGCCGCTTCGCGTCCGCGCCCGGGTGTATACATCGCCCCGTCGTCGATGGGGAGGAATTCCTGAGGCTCGGGTGCGGCCCCGGACCCCTCGAACCTGCTCTGGGGTAATTCCAGCGAAGGGGAACGGTGGCGGAGACGGTGTCCAGACGGCCACGCACCCACGGTGGAAAGGGGCGCGGCCGTTCGGTGTCTGTCACGATCCAGCGTCAGCGGCAGAAGACGGTGGAGATCGTGGCCGGGTACCACCGTGGACAGGACTCCTCGCCCAGCTCAACGTCAAGCCTGCAGTACGGCGGCGTCGCCGTCCAACCGCGATATCCCACGCTAAAGAGCACGCGTACACGGCCGGTCACACTGTCCGAAGGCGACAAAGGGTGGAGATCGTCCGTCCGATGGGAGGAGGCTAGGCTGCCATGTACGACGCCAATCTGGTCCTCGGGGGGCAAGGAATTCCACGTCCCCGACTGATCGTCGGCACCGGGTACTCCTCCACTGGACGTCATGCGCGGCGACTCACGGGCGTGTCGGGCACTGGAAAATCATCACCGTGGCGGTCCGCCGGGTCAACGCCAGCTTGGCGAGTCGATCCCTCGACCACGTGCCACGCAGCAGCGCTTCGCGCTGCCTGCCGAACACCGCGGGCTGCTGCACCGCGGACGGGGCGAGATCACACCTGCTACCCGGCCCGCGGCGCGGGGCTGCGGAGATGGTCAAGCTCTCGAGGGCCATCGGCGTTGAGAAGAAACGTTCCTACGGCGATCGCTGGGCCTGCTGGGCGACCCGCGCTGGCTCGTGACAACGGCTTCATCGTGATGCCCTGCAGCAGCGACGATCCGGTCATGGCCCGGAAGCTGCGGGACCCGCCAGTGCGGCGTGGCAATGACCGCCGCTGGGCGCGCCATCGGCTCAGACGCGGCATCCGCCAATCCGTACAACATCAAGATCATTCACGGGAGTCGGTCTTGCCGTCCCACGCGTCATCGGCCGTCGACGCCGGCGTGGGCACCGCTCCGACGCGGCGCATCGCCAGGGAACTCGGCTGCGACGGCGTGCTCATGAACACGCCATCGCCGGCTCCCAGGACGCGGTGTCGATGGCCCAGGCATGAAGCTGGCCGTCGAGGCCGGGCCGCCTGGCCTACAAGGGGCCGGGCGCATCGGCGAAGCTCTACGCCGCGCGCGTCCTCGCCCATCGAGAGGCCTGCCCGATTGGACGAGGCTGAGCCTGTGCCTGGTCACTGACCGCGCGCAGACGCGCGAGGCGATCTGGTCACGGTGGTGACGGGTGCCTGGCCGCGGCCAGCTCGCCGGCGGTGCAGGTTCGCGAGAAGGACCTCGGCGCGGCCGACGCTAGCCGCGCCTCTGCCGGGCCATCCGTCGCGTCACGCGCGAGCACGGAGCGTCGCTGATCGTGAACGATCGGGTCGACGTCGCCCTGGCCGTCAGCGCCGATGCCGTGCAGCGCACCCACGTCTCGCTCGCCGTGGACGACATCCGCGCCCTGGCCGGTCGGCGCCTGCGCATCGGCGCCTCCGTGCACTCGCTCGACGGACCGCCCGTGGATGCTCAGGCGCGAGGGCCGACTGCGGTCGTCTTCGGCGCCCGTGTACGACACGGCCTCAAGCGCCAGTACGGCGCGCCGCAGGGCCTCGAGCGGCTGGCCGCGGTGGCCCGCGCCGTCCAGATCCCGGTCGTCGCGATCGGCGGCATCACGCCCGAGCGCGGTCGCGGGTGTGCGCGCGGCCGGCGCCCGCGGCGTGGGCGTGATCTCGGCGATCCTGTCGGCCGCTCTCCAGCCGAGGCGACCCGGGCTTCTTGGCGCTGGCCCCTGACGCCGGTCAGGAGGTGGCTGCTCGACTTTCTGATGTCGAGCATGGGCGGCAACGCGCCTCACTGCACGCCCGTCTCCTCGATCTGCGTGATGCGGTTCATGCGCGCCACGATGTCGCGGATCCGCTCGAGAACCATCCACGCGCCAGGTCTCGAGCCCAGAGCAGGCTCCTCGCTTCCCGGGGGAAGCTTGCGCGCGACCAGGCCGAGACCGCCCATCACGGCGGTGAGGGATTGTTGATCTCGTGGGCGGCGGCGCGGGCCGGGGCGATTGACCGCGCGCGGCTGGGCGGTCCGCGTCCGAGGCGGGCGGGCGCGCCTCTCGACCGCGTGACCGGCGACGGCGTCGGCGAAGGCACTCGGGCGCCGCCGCCTGATCCGACCACCGCTGAGCACGAGGAAGGGCAGCCAGAGCGGCGTGAAAGCGCGGCGCCGCCGCTCGCCGAGGCGGAGGGGAAGGATGACCGCAGATCACCCACACGATGACGCTCAGCACGAGCGAGTGGCGCGGCGCGGCAGCGCCCGTCACGGTGAGCCCACGCGCCCGGATCACCGCCGCGGCGGCAGCGGTGCGCGACGATGCCGAGCACACCGGCCAGCGCGCCGCCGGGTCCGCCCAGGTAGAGCCGATAGCGCGACGGCGAGAACGCGGCGGCCAGCCCGCCGGCCAGCCAGCCTTCCACGAGCGTGACCAGCGCGATCGGCACCGCGCGCTGCGTCGACGCCAGCGATCCGGGCGCCACCTGGATCCCGCGAGATCATCATCACCACGGTGAGCCCGCCGAAGGCCGGGCCGGTGACGACCGAAGCCGCCACCGGCGCCACGCCGCCGGACCCGCCTCGAACCAGCGGAACGCGTACGGAAGTGAGAAGATGAGGCCCAGACTCACGACCCCGGCTGGCCTCGACGACGTGGTGGTAGTCCGCGGTTTCTCATCCTCACCGCCCGCGGACGCTCAGCGCTCACTTTTCGCTTGCGCGACGCGCCAGGAATGTTGATACAGTCCGCGCGGCCCTATATAGCAGGTTCTGCCCGCGAGACCACGGCAGGAGGCAGACGTCGTTGGAGCTTCGCTCGCTGTTGCCGCTGATCGACGATCCGGACTGGCGATCGGCGGTGCCCCAGGCCGGTGGTGATCACCCGGAGTACCTGGTCATCGTGACGCGCTCCGATCCCAAGCTCTTCAGTGCCTCAGCCGGCGGTTCGTCGGCGAACCTCGCCACGAGTCCGCCTGGACCGGCGCGGCACAGGCGGAACGCCTTACGCCGCCCAGGCCCGGCGTGGACCGGCGGCGCGTGGCGCACTCCGGCCAGAATTTCGAGCTCGCGCTATCGTCGTGCGGCGTCGAGCGTCACGGCGCGCGCCTGAGAACGGCGAGACGCCCCAAGAGTTGCTCACTCATCACATCGGAGGGCCCCATGGAGCAGACGCAGGACGAGCGGCAGCGTGTTGACCGCTGGCTGGAGGAGAGCCAGTACCTGATCGGCCGGCTGATTCCGGCCTACCTCGAGGATCGCGATCGCGTTCGCACCCGGATGGAGAGCGCGGATCAGGAGTGTGACCGCCTGCGACAGGAAGTGGGCGAGCTTACGGCGTGAGCCTCGGCATCCTGCAGGCCGAGGTGCAGTACTACCGCGGCGAGCACCACGCGGCGGCCGAGGTCTTCGCCAGCATGATCAGCCACCTCTCCGAGATGCAGAAGCCGATGCAGGAGGCCTATCGGCGCCTGCAGATGACGCCGACTCGGCCGGCGCCATGGCGGAGGTCCACTCGGCCACCGCGTAGCGACCGACCGGCATCCTCCGGCCACGCGCCGCGGCGCACCCCGGATGCTTGCGCTAGAATCGCGGTCTGCGCTCGGCGCGCCAGGGAGGAAGCCGTGACCAAATCCGGAGCTGAAGCAGCGCATCCATCGAGCGCATCGACAAGCGCGCCGAGGAGATCGTCGGTCTCGGCGAGACAGATCCGGCCAAGAACCCCGGCTCGGCTTCAAGGAAGTGAAGACCGCGCGCCTGCGTCGAGGAGACCGATGGGGCGTCTGGGCTCGTCGCCCAAGGGCGGCCTGGCGCCTCACCGGAGTCCGGGCCGACGTGGCCGGCCGCGGCGGTGACGATGCCCGACCTTCGCGCTGCTCGGCGAGCTCGACGCGCTCGTCGTCACCGGCCATCCCCTCGCCGATCCGGCAGACCGGCGCCGCGCGCCTGCGGCCACAACGCGCAGGTGGCTCGGCTGCTCGGCGCCGCCATGGGGCTGCTCGACGCCAAGGCGTTCGGATCACCTGGCCGGACGCGTGGTCTTCTTCGCCGTCCCCGCCGAGGAGTATGGCGACGTCGAGTGGCGGTGGCCCAGGCCCGGGCGCGGGCGGCTCGAGGATTCCTGGGGGCAAGCCCGAGCTGATGCGTCTGGGCCACTTCGACGACGTCGATCTGTCGATGATGATCCACACGACGTCCCGCACAGGAGGACTGGCAAGACCGGCGTCCCGGGCTCCAACGAACGGCTGCATCGTGAAGACCACTCGCTACGTCGGCCGCGCCTCCCACGCCGGCGGCGCGCGCCCCACCAGGGGATCAGCGCGCTCTACGCCGCGCAGATCGCCCTGGCCGCGATCAACGCGCCCGCGGGACCTTCCGCGACGAGGACACCATCCGGTGCACCCGATCATCACCCACGGCGGCTCGCAGGTGAACGTGATCCGGGCGAGGTGCGGCTGAGACCTACGTGCGCGGGCGGAGCGTGGAGGCGATCCTCGACGCCAACAAGAAGGTCGATCGCGCGTTCCAGGCCGGTGCGCTGGCGCTGGGGGCCAAGGTCGAGATCGAGACCCTGCCGGGCTACATGCCGATGACCTGTGACCCCACGATGACCCGGATCTATCGCGACAACGCCGCCGCGCTGGTCGGGGCCGAGCACTATCGCGAGATCGGGCATCGCACCGGCTCGACCGACAGTGGGCGCCACCCCAGCATGGTGATGCCGATCCTGCATCCCTACATGGGCGGGGCGACGGGCTCCGGCCATGGCGCCGACTACCAGATCGTCGATCAGACGCTGGCCTATCTCGGCACCGCCAAGGCCCTGGCCTCGATGGTGGTCGACCTGATGGCCGATGGCGCGACGGGCGCCCGCGAGGTGCTGAAGTCCGCCCGGCCTCCGATGACGCGCGAGCAGTACCTCGCGTTTCAGCGGGGCATCGCCAAGCGCGAGGTGTACGAGGGGGTAGCCGCGACCGCGGCACCCCTCGACACACCTTGGCGCGTGGCGCGGGGATCTTCTTCACCGCGAGGTCGCCGACCTGGCGGCCCATCGCGGTGCCCACCTCCGCCGAGTTGCGGTAGTGCACGCCGTCGTAGATGCGCGCGTGCGGCGACCTCCTGCACGAAATCGGCGACGCTGTTCCACGTGCGCACCGCTCCGCCGGCGGTCGAGCCGACCGAGCTGGCGCGTCGGGCGCGGGTCCGGTGCCGATCTCGGCCTCGAGCACCGTGCCGAGCGCGCCGGACACGATGCAATGGGCGCACGGATACTCGGGATGCATCGGCGTGTCGATGAACGGGCATCCAGCCCGGATCGCGCGGCGTCGCCCTCGGCGTTGCGGATCGCCGTGACCGGCCGCCAGAAGTTGTACGTGTACTTGGCGTCGAACACGGCGATCAGCGCGTCGTCCATGGCCATCGCCGCCAGCGCAAAGAGCGCGCGCGTTGTCGCTCAGCGTTGCGGCCGGGCGACGGCGACCGAGCGCGCCACCGGCCAGTAGACCGCCGGCGCCGTCGCCTCCCAGAACTGGGCCATGGCGGTCTGCTCCGGCGTGCGCCGGGCGCTGTCTTCCCGCCCGAGCGCCTTGATCTCGTCGAAGTCCCGCTTCCACGTGTCGCTGGTCAGGCTGGGCGGGGCCCCGGCCGGAACTGGTCACCGCTTGTCATCACCCAGGGCTTGCGCCGGCCCCAGTGGGGCACCGCCGGGAACACCGTGGGCACGTAGACGCCGGGGGCCGCGTGGGGGCGATAGATGTTCGGCGCGATCGCGCCGTCGTCGGCGCACGACGGCCAGGATGGCCGCCGCCGCCGCCTGCTCGCCAACGCCGATGCCGTCGGTCTTCGCGCGGCCGTCGGGCAGCGTCTTCAGGGCGGCCTGGTAGTCCGGCCTCGATCGCCGCCTGCTGCGCCGGCACGAGCTTGAGCAGCGCGGTGCGCGTCGCGGCCGCCACCGCGGCCTCCGTCGAGGCGCCGGGCGCGGGGGCGATCTTCGCGCGGAACAGCGGATAGCGTCCCGTGACTGCGTTGACTGCCTCGTAGACGGGAGACCTGGACGATGGCCATGGCCCGCACGGCCGGCGGTGTCCCGGGAATCGTCGACGCGATGTCCGCGGCCCGAGCGTTCAGCATCGGTCACCACGTCGGCCTGAGCAGACAGGGGCGAGGGCCAGGATCGTCATGACGAGGATTCCGAGCGTGAGGGGTCTTCATGATTGCTCTCCTTTGTGTCAAGCGGCAGGAAGAGCGGTCGGCTCTGCGTTCACGTCAGGCCGAGGGCGTAGCGCCCGGTGTAGAGGGTCTGCGGCTTCTCCAGCAACGGGTGGTAGCGGGCGCCCTGCACGTCGCGGAAGAGCCGCTCGAGCCCGAGGGCGCTGTAGAAGCCGGCTCCCCCGGCGACCTCCATCGCCTTGTCCACCGTGCGGATCGCGCGCGCGCCCGCTCAGCGTGCGGCCGATGAGGATCTCGTTGGTCTCGGCGGGGCCGATGCGGTCCGTGTCGGCGACGCCGATCATGTGACGAACCGCCAGGCGCGCCGTGGCCAGCTCCGTTGTCCATCTCGCCCACGAGGGCCTGCACGGTCGGATCGTCGCGACGGCGCCGCCGCCTCGCGCAGCGCGATCTCGCGGGCGGCCTCGGCCACGCCCAGGTAGACGGAGTAGATGAGGGGGAAGGCGATCGGTAGATCACGAAGAAGACCGCCGTCCAGCGCCCGGGTGGCCGCCGGGCTCTGATGGCCCCGTCAGGGGACGAACACGCGCTCGAGCAAGATGTCGTTCGATCCGGTGCCGCGCATGCCGAGCGTGCGCCAGTTGTCGGCAATCTTCACACCGGGCGCCTCGAGCGGCGCCGGAAGTGCAGGATCGTGGGGCCGTCCTCCGGGTCCTGGTAGAGGGCCATGGTCATGAAGACGTGAGCGCTCGGTGACCCACTCGCCGAAGACCTTGCGCGCGGTGACGTGGTAGCCGCCGTCCACCTTTTCCGCGACGCCGGAGCCGGCCAGGAAGTCAGAGCCGCCGCTCGTCACGAGGATCAGCTCCTCGGCGGCGACCCGCCGGAGGAACGGCTCGACCGGCGCTGCCGCGTGGCGCCAGCGCCACACGGTGCAGCCAGGACGTGCGTGTGCATCGCGAGCGCCAGCGCGCTGTCGAGCCGCACGAGTGCGCCAGCGTGCGCAGCACGTCGCACAGCTCGCGGTGCGACGCTCCGCCCCCGCCCAGCTCGGCTGGCACGCCGGCCGAGAAGACACGGCGTTCACGCAGACTCGGCATAGTTGCCGGCGACGAAGCTGTCGTGAGCGTCGTGGGCGGCGGCACGGGCGGCGAACCGAGGCGCCATCTCGCGTACGGCCGCGATCCAGTCAGTGGGGTGTCCGAGCGCGGTCGAGGGAGCCGCTGTCGGCGTGCATGGCGGACCTCCTTCGTGGACGTCACCATCGCAGCCCGGCCGGGCCCAGCCAAGCCCAAGAAATGGACTTGCCGGCGCGGGCCGGGGTGCCTAGAGTCGGGAGCACCATGAAGGGTTACGGACAGTTCTGCCCGATCGCAGTGGCGTGTGAGACGTTCGCGGAGCGCTGGACGCCGCTGATCCTGCGAGAGCTGCTCTTCGGCGCGCGGCGCTTCAGCGAGATCCGTCAGGGCATGCCGATGATCTCGCGGACGCTGCTCAGCCAGCGGCTCCGCCATCTGGAAGATGCCGGCGTGATCGAGAGCGAGCTCCTGGCGCGGGGACGTGGACGAGAGTACCGCCCGACCCGTGCGGCCGAGGATCTCCGCGAGGTCCTCGAGCGTCTCGGCGAATGGGGGCAGCGGTGGGGCACCACGCAGTTCGCGCCCGAGAACATCGATCTGCCGCTCTTGATGTGGAACGTCCGCCGGGGCGTCGACCTGCCGCGGCTTCCGCCCAGACGGGTTGTCGTCCGCTTCGACTTCCGCGCGTTCCCCCGCGATGCCGTGGATTCCAGACGTGCTGGCTGATCCTCGAGCGCGACGGCACGGACGTCTGCTTGAAGGACCCAGGCTTCGACGTCGATCTCGTGGTCAGGGCTGACTCCGCGACGTTCGTCCGGGTGTGGACCGGTCACGTGACGTTCGCGCAGGCGGTGCGGGCGGGCGGGCTGCAGGTGGAGGGGCCTCGCGACCTCGTCCGCGCCTTCCCGACCTGGCTCAAGCTGAGCCACTTCGCCCACGTGGAGCGACCGGCCAGGGCTGGCTGAGCGGTCTCGTGTACGGCAAGACCGCGATCGATTTCCCGCAGCGCATCGTCTGCCTGACCGCCGAGACCGCGGAGATCGCGTTCCTGGTCGGCGCCGGCGACCGGGTGGTCGGCGTGCCCGGCACGGCGCGCCGCCCCGAGGCGGTGCGGGAGCGGGCGCGGGTGGGCGGTTTCACGACCTTCCGTACCGATCGGATCCTGGCGCTGGAGCCCGACCTGGTGCTGGCGTTCTCCGATCTCCAGAAGGACATTGTCGGCGAGCTGATCGCCGCCGGCGTGGCCGTCCTCTGCACCAACCAGCGCTCCTTCGACGACGCGCTGCGCGCCATCCCTGACGATCGGCGGGGCGCTGGGCTGTGCCGAGCCCGCCCGGTCGCTGGTGCAGGAACATCCGTGACGAGGTCAGGCTCTACCGCGAGTATTCCTCGGGCTGGCCCGACCGGCCGCGCGTGTATTTCGAGGTGGATGGACCCGCTCGTTGCCGGCATTCGCTGGGTCTCGGAGCTGATCGAGATCGCCGGCGGCCGGGACGTCTTCGCCGACCTTCGGCAGGGGGCGTAGCGCCAAGGAGCGCGTCGTCGCGCCGGACGAGGGTCGTGCGGCGCGATCCGCAGATCATCCTGGCGTCGTGGTGTGGCAAGCCGGTGGACCGCGCGGCCATCAGCGAGCGCCCGGGATGGGGCGCCATCAGCGCGGTACGCTCCGGGCAGATCCATGAGATCGCCGGCGAGGACGTGCTGGCGCCGGGCCCGTCGCTGATGCACGGACTGCGGCGCATTCACGAAATAATTCAGACATTTCAATCCGGCTGATCGCTTCCTCGGCCGGCTACAATGGAAGGGATCGAAAAGTTTGGGACGTGGCAGCCACCGCGTTAGGATTGGGCGCCTTCACCCGGGAGACATTCGAATCGAATGACTGATCTCGCGCGCACGCAGCCTGAGCGCTTCTTCGCCGATCGCTTCAACGTCACGCCAGGGCTCATGGAACGGCTTCTCGGCGGCAGCCTGGTCGGCCGGGTCGACGACGCCGATATCTATCTCGAGTACCGTGTCAATGAGGAGCTCGTTCTAGAGGAAAACGTTGTCGAAAGGCCTCCCGCCACGTCAGCCAGGGGCCGGGGTCCGGGCCCAGGCTGACACGCGGACCGGCTACGCCCACACCGACGACATCTCGCTCGGCAACCTCGAGGAGGCCGCACGCCAGGCTCGCGCCATCGCGGATCGGTCCGGCAGCTCCGGCACGCTCGCCGTCGCCGGCCGCGGCCGCCCGCACGATCTCTACACGCTGGTCGAGCCGCCGATCGTCACCGCGCTCGAGCGCAAGCTCGACCTCCTGCGCCGGGTCGACGCGGCGGCCCGGGCCGCCGACCCGCGCGTGAAGCAGGTGATCGCCAGCCTGTCCACCGAGGAAGTCGTGGTGCTGCTCGCCACCGCCTCGGGGTGGACGGTAGGCGACGTGCGACCGCTGACCCGTCTCAACGTCACCGTCATCGCCGAGGACGGCGGCAAGCGCGAGATCGGCTCGTGGGGTGGTGGTGGCCGCGTGCCCCTTCGACTTCTTCCTCGAGGAAGACCGCTGGACCCGCTTCGCCGCCGAGGCCGCGCGACAGGCAATCCTGAAGCTGCGCGCGGTCGAGGCGCCCGCCGGCACGATGACCGTCGTGCTCGGGCCCGGCTGGCCGGGCATCCTGCTGCACGAGGCGATCGGCCACGGCCTGGAGGGGGACTTCAACCGCAAGGGCGTCCGCCTTCGCCGGGCGTCTGGGGCAGAAGGTCGCCTCCGAGCTGGTGACCGTGGTGGACGACGGCACGATCCCGAACCGGCGCGGCTCGCTCAACGTGGACGACGAGGGCACGCCGACCGGCCGCACGGTCCTCATCGAGAACGGCGTCCTCACCGGCTACATGCAGGACCGGCTCAACGCCCGGCTCATGAAGATGGCGCCCACCGGCAACGGCCGGCGCGAGTCCTACGCGCATCCGCCGATGCCGCGCATGACCAACACGTTCATGCTGGCCGGCCGAGGACGATCCCGAGGAGATCATCCGCTCGGTCCCCAACGGGCTCTATGCGGTCGTGTTCGGCGGCGGCCAGGTGGACATCACCAGCGGCAAGTTCGTCTTCTCGGCCAGCGAGGCCTATCTCATCGAGGACGGGCGGGTCACCGCGCCGGTGAAGGGCGCGACGCTGATCGGCAACGGGCCCGACGCGCTCACCCGCGTCTGCCGCGTGGGTCACGACCTGAAGCTCGACGAGGGCGTGGGCACCTGCGGCAAGGACGGCCAATCGGTGCCGGTGGGCGTCGGGCTGCCGACGATCCGCATCGACGGCATGACGGTCGGCGGGACCCAGGTGTGAGCGACGGGGCCCTGCGCACCGGCCTGCTGGTGGATCGTTCTGCGTCGCGCCCAGGCCCGCGGGGCCAGCGCCGCCGACGGCTTCCTGATCGACGAGCAGCACTTCTCGGCGTCGGTGCGGCTGGGGCAGGTGGATACGGTCAAGCATTCCCGCGAGCAGCGACCTCGCTGCGCGTGTTCGCCGGCCGGGCCTCGGCGGCGGCGTCGACCTCCGATCTCTCGCGTGAGTCGCTGGAGCGGGTGGTGGACGAGGCGACGGCGCTGGCGCGGGTGACCGCCGAGGATCCGCACGCCGGCCTGCCCGAGCCGGACCAGCTCGTCACGTCCGTGCCCGATCTGGAGCTGGAGGATCGGGGCGGCGACGATCTCGAGCCGGAGGCCAAGATCGAGCTCGCCCGGCAGGCGGAGGCCGCCGCGCTCGAGACCGATCCGCGCATGACCAACTCCGAGGGCGCGGAGTACTGGGACCGCCGGGCTCGCTACGCCTACGCGACGTCGCACGGCTTCGCCCAGGGCTACGCGACCTCGTCCTTTGGGCTGTCGGTCTCGCCGGTCGCCTCCGAGAACGGTGAGATGCAGCGCGACTACTGGTACTCCGCGGCGCGCCACCGCTCTGCCCTGGAGGCGCCGGCCTCGATCGGCCGCACCGCCGCCGCTCGCGCGCTGCGCCGCCTGAACGCCCGCAAGGTCAAGACGACCGAGGTGCCGGTGATCTTCGATCCCGACACCGCGGCGAGCCTGGTGCGCTCGGTGGCCGGCGCCGCCAGCGGGCCGAGCCTCTATCGCCGGGCGTCCTTCCTGCTGGACCGGCTCGGCAAGCGCATCGCCGCGCCGGCGGTGACGATCGTGGACGACGGGACCATTCCGCGGGCGCTCGGCTCCCGGCCGTTCGACGGCGAGGGCCTGGCGACCGGTCGCACCGTGCTGGTCGGCGAGGGCACGCTCCAGACGTACCTGCTCGACACCTACAGCGCGCGCAAGCTCGGCCTGAGCTCCACGCACCACGCCGCCCGCGACGGCAGCGGTGTGGGCGTGTCCACGACCAATCTGATGCTGCTGCCCGGGACGTCGACCCCCAGGCGATGATCGCCTCGGTCAAGAACGGGTTCTACGTCACGGAGCTGATCGGCTTCGGGGTGAACGGCGTGACCGGCGACTACTCGCGGGGGCGGCCGGGCTCTGGATCGAGAACGGCGTGCTGACGTACCCGGTCGAGGAAGTGACGGTGGCCGGCAACCTGCTCGAGATGCTGGCGTCGATCGAAGGGATCGGCAACGACCTGGTCCTGCGCGACCGCACCGTCTCGCCGACGCTCCTCGTCGGACGGATGGTGGTGGCCGGCAACTGACAGCGAGGCGCGGCCGATGATCATCGACAGCCACTGCCACCTGCACGACCCGGCCTTCGCCGACGTGCGGAGACGCTCCGGGTGTCGATGGCCCACGACGTCTACGGCATCGTGGCGGTCGGCTGCGACGCCGCCAGCAACGAGCTCACGCTGGCGGCCGGGGCGGCCCTGCCCAAGGCGATCTACCCTGCGTGGGATTTCACCCCGATCGGCCCGAGCTGGGGAATCGGCGCTCGAGCAGGTCGAGGAGCAGGTGCACACGCACCAGTCGCGCCTGGCCGCGATCGGCGAGGTCGGGCTGCCGTGGTACTCGCTCAAGGGCGCGGCCGATCCGGCCACGCTCATGACCCGGCGGCCGCGCCTCGCTCGACCGTATGCTGACGCTGGCCGCCCGGTACGATCTCGCCGTCGTGCTCCACGCGCCGCACGGCGCCGCGGTGGGGGCGCTGCAGGCGCTGGAGCGCCACGGGATCGAGCGCGCGGTCTTTCACTGGCACAAGGCCCCGGCGGAGGTCACGCAGGCCATCGTGGCGGCGGGCTACTTCGTGTCGGTCACGCCCGAGGTCGTCTACCGCGAGCGGGACCGGGACCTCGTCGAGCGCGTGCCGATCGAGTCGCTCCTCGTGGAGAGCGACGCGCCCTGGCAGTACGGCGGCGAGTTCACCGCGCTGCCGTCGGGGCCGTGGCTGGCGGCGCGCGCGGCCGAAGAGGTGGCGAAGATCAAGCACCGCCCGATCGACGAAGCGATGTCGCAGCTGTGCGCCAACGCCTGCCGCCTCTTCGATCTCGACTCGCGTTGACCGTGGTCAGAAGTTCCGGGTTGCCGTTCCCCACGGCGCCCTGGCCCTGGTGCTGCATCGTTCCCGAGACCGATCGCCCGGTGCCGCTCGTCGTCGCCTGCCACGGCCTGTCCGCCTCGAAGGACAGCGACAAGTACCTGCGACTCGCCGAGGTCCTGCCGGCCGCCGGCCTCGGCCCCTGGGTCGCTTCGACTTCCGCGGCTGCGGCGAGTCGAGCGGAGTCGAGGAGGACACGACGATCGCCTCGCGCATCGAGGACGTCGAGGCGGTGCTGGGCGCGCTGGCCGACCATCCCCGTCTCGCCCCGCGCCTGGGCCTGCTGGGCTCGAGCCTCGGCGGTTTCGTGGCGCTGCAGGTCGCGGCGCGGCGGCCCAGGCTGCCGGTGGTGACGTGGAACGCGCCGGTTAGCCTCGTACCGAGCTTCGCCAACGACGATCTCGAGGAGGGACGGGGTCTCGGCCTGCCCTTCGCGCTGGAGTACGCCACCGGGCGGTACGCGCTGGCGCCCCGCGGGCATCGGCCGGCACCTCATCGTGCACGGCGACGCCGACGAGGTGGTGAGCCTCGACCACGCGTCGGCTCTGCACGAGGCGGCCGCCGAGCCGTGCGAGCTGCTCGTCATCGCCGGCGGCGATCACCGGCTCACCGATCCCGACCACCGCGCCGAGGCGATCGCGGCCAGCCGCGCGTGGCTCCTGCGCTGGCTCGGCTAGGAAACCCTCGCCGCCGTCGGTCCGAACCCGAGCCCTACCGCAGGAAGACGGCGAGGATCAGCGCGGTCAGCAGCACCCGGTAGATCACGAACGGCGCAAGCGAGCGCTGGCGCAGGTAGCGAATCAGGAACCACACCGGCGATCCACCCGCTGACGAACGAGACGAGGATCGCGAGCAGCAGCGGCCCGGTCGCGCCGGGCGGCAGGCCCGTCCGCACGAGCTCGAGGGTCTTGAGCGCGCCGGCCCCGCGGTGACCGGGATGCCGAGCAGGAACGCGAAGCGCGCGGCGGTGGCGCGGTCGAGGCCGCTCAGCAGGCCGGTCGTGATCGTGATCCCGGAGCGTGACGTCCCGGGATCAGCGCGAGCGCCTGCGCGCAGCCGACGATCAGGCCGCGACGCCAGCCGACCCGCTCGAGGGGCTCGTGCGTCGGCGGAGGGCGGTGCCGCGCGGCGGTCGGCCATCCACATGACGCCGGCCCAGAAGACCGTCGAGGCCGCGATGAGCAGCGGTGAGCGGAGTCCGGCCTCGATGGCCTTGCCGAAGGCCAGCCCGGTGAGGACCGCCGGCACCGTGCCCACCGCGAGCACGACGATCACGCTGCGCGACAGTGCGCCCGTGAGGAGTCCGATGAGCTCGGTGCGGAAGTAGGCCACCAGCGCGGCCAGCGTGCCGAGGTGCAGCGCGGCGTCGAAGGCGAGGCCCTGGTCCGGCCAGCCGAAGAGGTGAGGGACGAGGATGAGGTGTCCGGACGACGACACGGGCAGGAACTCGGTCAGCCCCTGCACGAGGCCCAGCACGATCGCTTGGGTGTAGCTCACCCGACGACGTCTTCGCCGCCGTCGACGCCGATGACGTTGCCCGTCATCCAGTGCAATGTCAGGATGGGACAGCACGACGATGGCCCGCGCCACATCCTCCGTGGTGGTGAGCCGGCCGGCCGGATTGCGCCGGAGCGCCTCGCGCTCGAGGTTGGCGTAGTTCGGGATCTTCTGCGCGGCCGGCGTCGCGGTCACGCCGGCGCGGATCGCAGTTGGCGGTGATGCCGCGCGGCGCCAGCTCCACGGCGAGCTGCCGGATGTGCGACTCCAGCGCGGCCTTGGCCGCCGAGACCGAGGCCGTAGAACGGCAGCGCGCCGGCTGCCCCCGATGACGTCATCGCGAAGATGCGCCCGCCCGGTCCCATGAGGCCGCGGCTCACGACGTCCTGCGTCCAGTAGACGAGGCGAGTGGGCCATCACGTCGAGCGTCATGTCCATCTGCGACGCGGTCACCGCCTCCACCGGCGTCGTCCGTGATGTAGGCCTTGAGCGTGCCGAAGGCCAGCGAGTGCAGCAGGACGCACAGCTGGCCGGTCTGGCCGCGCTCGGCCAGCGTCGCTGGCCATGGCCGCCACCACCTCGGCGCGGCTGGTCGGGATCGGCCGCGTTCACGTTGAAGAAGCGCGCGGCGCCGGCGAGCGCCTCGACCTCGGCGGCCACGCGCTCGGCGTTGGGCAGCGTGGCCCGCCGGTCGAGATGAACGCCGAAGATGTCCAGGCCCGCGCCGGCCAGCGCGCGCGCGGTGGCCGCGCCGAAGCCGGATGACGCGCCGAGGATCAGCGCCCACCCGTGCAGGCGCACCGGAACGGTGGAGGGGGTCATGCGTCGCTGCGCATTCTAGCGTAAAATTCTCTCCGGCATGCCGAAGACGGCCGGGATCATCCTCGTCGGCAACGAGATCCTGTCGGGCAAGATCGAGGACGCCAACGCAAGCTACCTGTGCCGCGAGCTGCGCGCGCTCGGCGTGGACGTCTGCCGCATCACCGTGATTCCCGACGAGGTGCACCTCATCGCCGAGGAGGTCGCGGCCTTCAGCCGGAGCTTCGACGTGGTCTTCACCTCGGGCGGGGTAGGGCCCACGCACGACGACGTGACGATCGAGGGCGTGGCCCGCGCGATGGGCGCGCCGGTGGTGCGTCATCCCTACCTGGTCGAGCTCCTCGAGCGCTACTACCGGGGCAAGGTCACCGCGGCCGCCCTGCGCATGGCGGAGATCCCCGAGGGCGCCGAGCTGGTGCGGCGGCGAGACGGTGCGCTTCCCCACCGTCCTCATGCGCAACGTGCTACGTCCTGCCCGGCGTGCCGGAGATCTTCCGCGCCAAGTTCGAGGCGCTGCGCGAGCGGTTCCGGGACCAGCCGATCCACCTGCGCAACGTGTACGTCAGCATCGGCGAGGGGACCCTGGCCGACTTTCTCAACCGGCTGCTGCGGCGACTTCCCGCTGCTGCAGCTCGGCTCGTATCCGGAATTCTCCAACCCCGAGTACAAGGTGAAGGTGACCCTGGAGTCGCGCGACCGCGGCTACGTCGAGCAGGCGCTGGCCGACTTCCTGCGCGCGGCTGCCGGCCGACGTGGTGGTGCGGGTGACCTGGAGAAGGTGCCGCGGCTCCCGTTCGGTCTCGCGCTCCTGGCGGTGGGCCTCATGTACCTGCTCGGGCTCGGCGCCGCGCCCTTCCTCGATCCCCCTGAAGGATTTCACGCCGCCGTCGCCGAGTCGCTGCCGGGCCTCGCGCGACTGGCTCACGCCGCGCGTGGACGGCGTCCGCTACTTCGACAAGCCCCCGCTGCCCTACTGGCTCATGGCGCTGTCCTTCTCGACGGCGGGCCCGACCGAGGCGGCCGCGCGCATCTGGCCCGCGCTGTCGGCGATCGGCGTGGCGGCGGTCACCGGGCGCATCGGCGTCATGCTCGGCGGCCCGCGCGGTCGGGCTGCTGGCCGGGCTCTTCGTGGCGTCGAACCTCGGCGTGTTCCTGTTCGGACGGCATGGTCAAGCCCGACCTGTCCTTCATCCTCTGGATCGTGCTGGCCTTCGCCGGCTTCGTCGTGGCCTACCGCGGAGGTGGACGCTGGGGCCTGGCCGTCTTCTACGCCTCGCTGGGCCTGGCCGCGCTGACCAAGGATGCGGTGGGCGCCAGCGCGCCCCTGCTCGTGGTGGCGCTGTTCCTGTGGCTCACTGCGCGAGCAGCCCTACGGCGCGTGGGTGCCGTGGTGGGGTGCTGCTCCTGTTCCTGGCGATCGCGGTGCCCTGGTACGTGGCGGTCGAGATCCGCAACCGCGGCTTCCTCTGGTACACGGTGGTGGACAACCACGTGCTGAACTTCGCGCGCCAGCGCGTGTTCCCCGACGAGGACGTCCCGCTGAGTGCCGCTGGAGTTCCTCGGCGTGAACGTGCTCGCCTTCCTGCCGTGGACGCTGGCGCTGCCGTGGGGCGTGGCCCAGGCCTTCAGCGCCCTTGGGCCGACGCCTGGGCCCGGCTCTGGATGCTGTTCGCGCTGTGGGCGGCGCTCCTGCTGGGCTTCTTCACGCTCTCGCCGTTCAAGCTGCCGCACTACGGCCTGCCCGCGTTCCCGGCGCTCGCGCTGCTGGCCGCCCGGGCCTGGGACGATTCGATCGAGGCCACGCCGGCGCCGCCGCGCCCCGCACCCTGATGGTTCCGATCTGCATCCTGTTTGCGCTCCTCACCGGCGCCTCGCGCTCGCCGCGCTCGGTCGGCTACCGCTGCATGATGCCGCGCTCGTCAAGGTCGACGTCGCCGCCCGCAATCTGGCCGCGCGCGGCGAGGCCGTCCCGCCAGGGCCCGCTCGAGCCCTACCTGAGCATCACTGGTCAAGTGCGTGGTGCGTGTTCGGCGCCGCGACGGTGGGCCATGGCGATCGCGGCCGCGCGGCGCTGGCCGGCGGTCGGGGTCGGGGTGGCCCTGGCCGCGATGATCGCCTTCCTGCCGATCGCCGGAGAGGAATGACGGTGTTCGCGCGCAGCCGCTCGGTGCGCCCGATCACCGAGGCCTCTGCTTCCACGGATGCGCGCCGGCGGATCGCGTGATCCACGAGGGCTCGCTCGACGAACAGCGCCTCGCTGCTCCTGCGGGTCCCCGGGCGGGTGGTCCTGGTCGCACGGCCGGCAGTCCAACCTCGCCTTCGGCGCGACGCTTCCCGGAGGCCCGGAGATCTTCTGGGATCCGCCGCGACTGGAAGCGGCGTGGGCCAGCGCCCGAGCGCTGCTTCCTCGTCTCCGCGGTGGCGTCCCGGCGCAGCAGCGTCGTCCGGGCGCTCGCCCCCGTGCACCTCATCGCGCACGCGGCGGCCGCTGGACTCTACGGCAACCGGAAGGATTGGTTGGATGGGGGCTTCGACATGGCCCCCCATACCCCCGAGCGTTCAGGACGCCCCGGCGAAGCCGTGGCGCCCTTCTATCGTGCGCTCACTGCGGGGCCAGGATGTGCGAGCCGTGTGGTGGACCATGAGCCAGCCGTCGGCCTGCTGCTGCCTCGAAGAGGTTGGTGACAGGGATCTCGGCGACCGACAGGCGGCCCTGACCTCGGAGGATGTTCTCGGTGCAGGTGACCAGCCGGCATCGTCGCTCACCACCACCTGTACCTCGGAGGATCGAAAAGCGACATCTCCTCCGGTGTTCTCGAAGATGCGCGCCCACGATTCGCGCACTGGCGTCCCACCCGGTGGAGCAGCGGCCACCCTGGGTGGACACTGCCTGACGTGCCTCGCCGTGCGCCCACGCCTGGTCCATCGCGTTCACGTCGAGCGCCTCGAAGGCGCGGTAGAAGCGCGCGTTGGCTTCGACGACCTCGTCGCCGGGTCGGCCATGCGCCGCATGGTACCATCCGCACATGCCCCCGTTTGCTGCGCCGCTCGCTTGCCATCGAGGCCTGAGGTCACCAAGACGTTCCGCTCGGGCTGGCTGCGCCGGCGCGAGATCGCAGTCGCTGCGCGGAGCCACGCTGTCGCGTCGAGCGGGGCACCATCTTCGGGCTGCTCGGGCCGAACGGCGCCGGCAAGACGACGCTGCTCTCGATCCTCGGCACGCTGCTCACGCCCGATGGCGGCCAGGTCCGCGTGCTGGGCCACGACGTCGTGCACGAGGCGCGCCGCTGCCGCCACCGGATCAACATGGCCAGCGGGCGACCGTCGTTTCTGTGAGCCTCGGGTGGACGAGAGATCGTCTCGTTCTACGGGCGGCTCTGCGGCCTGCACGGTCTGGCGCTCCGCCGCCGCGCGTCGACGAGCTGATCGAGCAGTACGAGCTCACGCCGTATCGCCGCGCGCAGTACAACGAGCTGTCCACCGGCATCAAGCAGCGCGTGGCGCTGGCCAAGGCGCTCGGTCAACGATCCCGAGCTGCTGTTCCTCGATGAGCCCACGCTGGGCCTCGACCCCGACGTGTCGGTGCGGGTGCGCCAGCACATCGCGGCGCTGCGGCGGGAGCGGGGATGACGCATCGTCGCTCACCACCCACCACATGCGCGAGGCCGAGGAGCCTGCGACGAGATCGGCTTCATCAAGGCCGGCCGCATCCTGGCCCACGGCACCGCCGACGCGACGCTCAAGCGCCAGATCTGGCCTGGGCGACGTGATCGCCCTGCGCCTGGACCGCGAAGCCGGCCTGGCTGGGCGAGGCCTCTGGCGTCCTGCGCTGCGTCGAGGCGGACGGCTGGATCGAGTGCATCGGTGGACGACGCCGAGAAGCGTGTCCCGAGTTGCTGCGCGCGTTTGCCACCGAGGCGTGGAGGTGCGTAACCTCCAGGTGCGCGAGCCCGAGCTGGAGGAGGTCTTCGTTGAGCTGGCGCGCTGAGCTGCTGGCCGCCTGGGCGTGGTGGCGCTGCAACGCCTCGCATGGGCGTGCGCAACGTCTTCTTCTTCTTCGAGCTGCTGTTCTGGCCGGTGGTGGGCGTGCTGTCCATCGGGCTCATGACCCGCTTCCTCGGCTGACGCGCCGAGCAGGGACGTTCGTGCTGGGTGGGCACGATCGCGCTCGTCGGTGATCAACGTCTGCCAGCTCGAGCGTCGCGTACGCGATGCTGCTCGACGTGTGGTCGAAGTCGGTGAAGCACCAGCTCGCTGGCCCCCATCGGCGTGCGCCACCTCACCGTCGGCGCCTGGCTGGTCGGCATGCTCCGCGGCTCCGTCATCTTCGTGCCGCTGGCGGTGCTGGGCGCCTGGTAAGTGTTCGGTCCTGAACGTGCTGGCGCGCGGGGGTGGGGCCGGTGGCGGTGTTCCTGCTCGAGCTGCTTCCTCACGGCCTGGATGCGCGGGTGGCCGTCTGCGCGCTCATCACGCTGTTCGGCAACCGCGCCGATGGCCTTCGCGTGGGCCAGCGTCAACATGGTGCTCGGTGCTGGCCGGCATCTATCCATCCGACCTGGTGCTGCTGCAGGCCGGTGGCGCTGATCGCGGAGGCGATTCCGCTCTCGCACTTCCTCGACGCCACCGCGCGCACTTCGGCTTTCTCGGAGTTCTTCGGCGCCCATCGCCACCGGCCTGGCGCTGTCGGCGGTCTACGCGGTCCTGGCCCACTGGGCGTTCGCACGCGGCGGTCGGCGCGCGCGGCAGACCGGGCTGCTCCTCAAGAATGTCGGAGTAGCTACGCCCGGGCCAGTGCGAGGGCAGCCGTCCTTCATGACCATGCGCAGGGCGTTGCGATCTTGCAGGATGGCGATGTCGGCGAGCGGGTCGCCGTCCACCAGCAGCAGATCGGCCAGCGCGCCGGCTTCACCTACGCCGAGCTCGCCGGGCATCCCCATGAGCTCGCCGCCGAGGCGCGGTCGCCGCCACCAGCGTCTCCATCGGCGAGAAGCCGCAGGATCTTCACGAAGAGCCAGAGATCCCGCGCGCAGGTGCCGTGGGGCGTGGCGGGAAGCCGTAGTCGCCGCCGGGGAGCACGCGGATGCCGCGCTTGCGCAGGCCGGCGACGGCGTCGATCGACACCTCGAGCTCGCGCTCGAAGACCTCGGCGCGCGGGCGCGTGATCCCCAGCGGGCCGCCGGCCTGGCTGAGGTTGTACGTCAGGCCCAGCGCGGGGCCGACGAAGACGCGGTCGCGCGCGGCCTCAGCGCGTCGAGCGCGCGCTCGTCGGCGTAGTTCGCGTGATAGATGACCTCGACGCCGTGGCACCGAGCATCATCACGGACTCGAGCACTCCGGCAGTGCGCCGCCACCGCGTAGCTTCGTGCCGCCCGCGCGACCTCCATGTGCCGCCGCCACTCTCGCCCTCCGTCATCGGCGTCTGGTCCGATGGATAGCTGAGGTCCCGAGGTCGCCCGAGAGGTTCAGCTTCAGGAGATCGACGCCCCGTCGCGCCAGGATGCGGCACACGCGGCGAATCTCGTCCGGCCCGTCGGCCACCCACGCGAAGGTCGAGTGTCTCTGTGGTGCGGCAGGTGGAGCAGGTTGTTGTCGCCGAGCCCGCCGCCGCTGACGGTGATCTCCGGGCCGTTGGCCAGACACGCGCGGCCGCGGCACGCGGCCGGCCTCGATCTCGTCGCTTGAGGAACGACGTCCAGACGCGGCTTGGCGCCGCCGCCGAGAACGCGCTCGTGGTACCCGCAGTCGAGCATCGTCCGCGCGTGTTCCGGACGGTGAGGAGCATGTGCTCCTCCGGCGGCAGGCGCGTGAGGTCGTATGCCGTTCATGTCGGCCCAGGCCGATGTGCGCGTGGACTCGATGAGCCTGGGCATCAGCGGTGGCTCCGCGGCCGTCGATCACGCTCGGGCCCCGCGCGCCGGCGCTGTCCCCGTGGCCGTGAGCGACCCGGCGACCACCTCGGTAATGCGCTGGCCTCGACCGCACGCTGCCGGCGAAGGGCTCGCGCCCGGTGCCGTCGAGAATCGCGGACGTTGGTGATGAGGTGCGAGGCCATCGCGCTGCCCATGCAGCGGCTACTGCGCGGTCCACCCGCCGTCGATCACCAGCTCGCTGCCGGTGACGTAGCTCGATTCGTCGGAGGCGAGGTGAGAGCACGCCGTAGGCGAGCTATCGTCGGGGCTCTGCCGGTAACGGCCGAGCGGGATGCGCGACACCATCAGCTTGTAGTTCGCGGGATCGGCGCGGCGCTTCTCGGTCATGGGCGTGAGGATCGGCCCCGGTGCACCGAGTTGGCGCGGATGCGGTCCTTCGGCGTACTGCAGCGCCGTGTCAGCTTGAGTGAGCAGCGCGCACCGCGCCTTGGACGACTGGTACTCGGGCTGCTGTTGTCCATGCCGACCAGGCCGAGCTGCGAGCGAGTTGATGATCGAGCCGCCGCCGGCCGCGCGCATGGCGGGGATGGCGACCGCTGGTGCCGAGGAAGCACGCCCTCGGCGTTGACCTCCATCACCCGGTCCCACGCTCGACCGTGGTGTCTTCCAGCCGCCCGGCCCCGCCGATGCCGGCGTTGTTGACCAGCACGTCGGAGCTTGCCGAAGCGCTGGGTGGTCGCCGCCACGGCTTGCTGCCACGGAGTCCTCGCGCGTGACGTCGAGGTGCACGAACGCGCACTGCCGCCCTTGATTGTGACCGCGGCTTCGACCGCCCGGCCTTCGTCGTCGAGGACGTCGCCGATGACGACGCGGGCGCCCCTCGCGCGCGTGAACAGGTGAGCTCTCGGCGGCGCCCATGCCCCGGCGCACCGCCGCTGATGAGAGCGCGACCTTGCCGGCCAGGCGCACGGCGGCACGGCCTGCACGCCCTCCGCGCGCGCGGGCCGCGCAGGAGCTGGCCGGGCAGGGCCCCGTGCGCTTGCCGTCGCGCAGGAGCACCTCACCGTGCTGACCACGGTGGCGGCGATGCCGCGGGCGCGCTGCACGAGTCGGCGGGCGCCGGCCGGCAGGTCGGGCGACCTCCGGCATCTCGGGCGCGACCGTGTCGGGATCAGAAGACGACCAGGTCGGCCGCGAAGCCCTCGCGCACCAGCGCCGCGATCGGCGAAGCCCCCAGAGCGTCGCCGGCACCAGCGTCAGCATTCGCACCGCCTGCTCCAGCGTGAAGCGCCGCTTGTCCCGCACCCAGTGGCTGAGCAGGTGGGTTTGCAGCGAGGAGTCCACGATCTGCGAGACGTGCGCGCCGGAGTCGGAGAAGGTGACCACCGCGCGCGGGTTGCGCATCATCTCCAGCACGTCCTCCTGCATCTCGATTGGCCACCGGATGCACGAAGAAGCGCTCGAGGTTCTTCTCCAGCGCCAGATCGATCATCGCCTCGGCCGGATCGACGCCGCGCTCCGCGCGCGACCTCGGCAACCGTGCGGTGCGGGCCCTGCACCTGGTCGTACACGTAGATCCACTCGTAGGGAACGGCCGCGCCTCGGTGCCGAGGCGCGCTTGTCGGGCGTCTCGCGTGTGCCCTCGACCAGCATCCGCTTGGTCGCGGATCGCGCAGGCGCTGCAGCTGCTCGGCCAGCGGTAGAGCTCGGAACGGCTTCCAGGTGGGCAGGTTGTCGAACGGCATCTGGGTCTTGAACGACAGCAGCACGCTGAGACCACGGCTGTGGACCTGGGCGAACATCCGCCCGCCGGCCGCCGCCGTCTCGTCGAGCAGCTTCATGTAGTGGCGCCACACCTCGCGCGCCTCCAGCCGGCTGAACATGCCCCAGGTGACCGGGCGCCCGGTGTCCACGGCGCAGATCGCGCAGGCGGACGTGGTACTCGCGGAACGCGGCCGGATCGCTCAGCTCGCGGCCGACTGGCCTCGCCGGCCAGCTCGAAGATCCCCGCGTTCAGCTCGCCCATCACGCCCACCAGGCGCCGGACCTCGTCCCACGTGGCCAGCCGGCTGGCGACCGGCCGGGCGTCGGGTGTCTCGTGGATTGGCGAGCGGCGTGGTGGTGAAGCCCATGGCGCCCGCTGCGGATGGCGTCGCGTAGCTCGCGCTCCATGGCCGCGCAGGTCGTCCTCGCTCGCCGCCTGCCCGAACGCGCGCTCGCCCATCACGTGGGTGCGCAGCGCGCAGTGGCCGAGGTAGCCCGCGTAGTTGATGCCCTTGGGCAGCGCCTCGCAGCGTGTCGAGCCACTCGGGGAAGGTCGTCCAGCTCCAGCGGATGCCGGCGGCCATCGCCGAAGCGGAGATGTCCTCGGCGCGCTCGAGGTTGCGCACCACCATGGCCTTGTGGCCTTCCGCGCAGGGCGCCAGCGTGAAGCCGCAGTTGCCCATGACGACGCATCGTGATCCCGTGCCAGCAGGAGGACGTCCCGAGCGGATCCCAGAAGATCTGCGCGTCCATGTGGGTGTGGCCGTCCACGAAGCCGGGCGCGACGACCATGCCGTCGGCGTCGATGACCTCGCGCGCCGCCCGCACGGATGCGCCCGATCGAGGCGATGCGCCCGTGGCGCGGACGGCGACGTCGGCCCGGTGGCGCGGCTGGCCTGATGCCGTCGATCAGCACGCCGTTCTTGATCAGCAGGTCGTAGGGCATCTCAGTCCTCTGGCAGGTCGAAGGCCTCGGCGAAGCGGCGGTAGCACTCGAGCGCGTCGCCGTACTTGGTGGTGGCCGGCGGTGTGCTTGGCGCTGGCCGCAGCAGGCGCTCGCGATCATGCGCCTGGGAGCTGAGGTAGCTCTCGAGCGTGCAGAGGCCGAGCTCCTGATTGTGCGGATCGTTGCCGGTCTTGCACGCGGCGGTGGCCAGCGTTCCGCACCAGCGGCGCGCGATCGAAGCCGGCCTTGAGATACGCCGCGGTCAGGATCGACGGCTTCGTCTGACTGCAGCGCGACCGCCGCCTTCTCGAGCCGCTCCAGCAGCTGGCGCGGGCCGAGCCCCGCGACGCTGGGCGGCACCGTGATCGTGCGCGGCCCGTTGTCGGGCGTGTCGCGCTGGTGCTCGGCGCCGTGGTTGATGAACGACGCGGCGACGAACAGGAGCTTGAGCCGATGCGGGTGCTCGAAGGTGTCTGAAGAACCACGCCAGCGTGTTGCAGTACTGCAGCCGTGCTGCGACATGGAAGTAGTTGTTCGGCGCACCCGTCTCGAGGATGACCTGCGCGGCCGCGACCTGGATCGCGTCGAGAATCCGCCGCGGGCTTCCGCACCGCCGCGCAGCAGCGCCACCACCGCCTCGATCGGCCGAGACCTCGCGCTGGCGCGTGATGGCGTCGACCAGCAGCGCCTCCCTCGGCCGGCGTGCAGCGGGCTGTCTTGCCTGAGCAGCTCGGCGTCCTTGCCGTCCGAGGAGGTTCTGGACGACGTTGCAGCCCATCTCGTACGTCGAGTACCAGCGCGGGCCGACCGCGATGTCGGGCACGCTCGGCGTAGAGCACGGAGTGGGCGTTGTCCCAGCCGATCGCGTTGCCGAGCTCGATCGCGGCGCGCGCGCCGATAAGATTTGTGGCCGGTGGTGTAGGAGCGGTTGTGCAGCATCCGGTCCTGCACGTCGATGAGCCCGGCGAGGCCAGGTGGGCCAGCACGCTCTTGCGGTTGGCGCGCGTCCTGCATGAGGCCGAGGAACACGCGGTAGCTCGTGCAGCACCTCGCCGCGCTGCACGAGCGTGAGCCAGTGGTTCAGACGCTCGCGGATGGGGCCTTCGGTCTGAAGCGGCTCCTGATCGGGCCAGTGCATCTGCGGCTTCGGCGGGTCCTGTCCACCGCGGAGCTCGTAGAGCCGCGTGTAGTGGCCGGGCGCCTTGCCGAGCAGCTGGTTCCACGGGTCGAGACCGGTCGGCATGTACCAGACGGTCTGCGCCATCGGCAGCCAGGCCAGCTCGGGCCGGACCATCGTGCGCAGCGGCAGGCCGACCCGCTCGCTCAAGAGACAGTGGTCGTTGTTGACGAACTTCACCACGCCGTCGTCGAGGCGCTGGTGATAAGGGACGTGTGGTGTACGGGGCGTGGATCCGCACGGTTTCACGGGTGATCTCGGTGATGGGCCGCCCCTGCTTCATGAGCCCGTACAGCGCCTGGCTCGCGCCCAGCTGGTCCCGCGCGATGATGCGCTCCTCCAGGCGGGCGTAGTCGGCGGTGGGGATTGGCTCGGTCGTGACCTGGGGCGCTATCGCCATGGTGTCGCCACCTCCCGAGGGGCTGCTGGGCGGCAGTATAGCGTATTGGGGATCAGACGCGGGCGACGAGGGGCGCCCGCCGCGAGATCACCGTCTGCGCGCGGCAGGTCGATCTCGACCACGAGGCCGCCGTCCGGGGCGTTGGCCGCGCTGACGGCGCCGCCGTGCAGGCGGACGGTGCGGTGCGCGATCGTGAGCCCGAGCCCACGCCGCCCGCGCTGTGCTCGCGCGCCTCGCTCACGCGGTAGAACGGCTCGAAGATGTACGGCAGCGCGCGCTGGGGCACGCCGCCGCCGTGGTCGCGGACCGAGATCCTCACCCCGGCGCGCCGTGGTCGTGCCGCCGGCGCACCGCGATCTCGACCGCGGTGCCGTCCGCGGTGTGACGGACCGCGTTGCGGACGCACGTTCTCGACCGCGCTGCGCAGCAGCTCGGCGTCCCCGACGACCACGGCGCTCGGCCGCCTCGACGATCTGCACCGCGCGCCGGCGCCCGCGCGCCTCGAAGTCGGCGTCCTCGGCCACCTCGCGCACGATCGCCAGCACCTCGACGAGCTCCCGCGCCGGGTCGCGCGCTCCGCTCTCCAGCCGCGCCAGGGTCAGGAGCTGGCCGATCAGCGCGTTCAGCCGATCGGCCTCGCGCTCGATGCGGTCGAGCGCCGCGGGTCGCCGGTGGGTCGCTGGCGCGCGAGGCCGAGGGCCACGCTCAGCCGGGCGAGCGGGGAGCGCAGCTCGTGCGAGATGTCGCGCAGCAACCGGCGCTCGGCGCTCATCAAGCCCTCCAGCGCGCTCGGCCATGGCGTCGAAGTCGCGGCCGAGCTCGGCAGAACTCTCGTCCCTCCGCGTCCCCATCGCCGGGCGCCACGCGCACCGCGAGGTTGCCCTGCGCCAGCTTCGTGGGTGGCCGCGCGCAGCGTGGCCAGCGGACGCGCGACGTAGCGGGCCAGGCCGTAGCAGGCTGCGGCCGTCGTGAGCAGGACCGGCCAGGAGCCGGAATAGCTGGGCCGAGGGCGCGTCGTGGAGCAGCCGCAGCAGCCCGATCGGCATGGTGGCGACGAGCACGTAGCGGCGTCCGTCGGCGGCGGTCACCGCGCGCGCCTTCACCGCCGTCTGGCCGTCGGCCTCCATCTCGGTCTGGCCGCTCTCGAGCGCGCGCGTCGCCACGACCGTGGCGGTCGGGCGCGAGCGGCCGGCCGCCGATCTCCGGAGCCGTCGGCGTTCAGGAGCACCGGCGCGGATGCCGGTGCGGTGCTGCAGCTCGGCGAAGAACCGATCGACGCTCGGCGCGTTCCGCCGCGATCGAGCAGGACCGCCGCCTCGCGGGCGTGGCCGGTCAGGGCGTTGTCGCTGAAGCGATGCACGCGCTCCTCGAACGGCGTGGTGGTGACGGTGATGGTCAGCTCGAGGGTGAGCGGCGACGAGGACGAGCGACACCCAGAACCACAGGAGGATCTTCAGGAAGACGCCGCGAATCATCAGCAGGTGTACAGGTAGCCGACCGCCCGCAGCGTGGCGATCCGCTCGCCGCCGCCCGCCCGGGGCCCGAGCTTCGCGCAGCCGGCTCACGTGGACGTCGATGCTGCGGTCGAAGGGCAGCAGCGCGCGCCGAGCGCCCCGCGCGCGAGCTCGTCGCGCCGGACCACCGTGCCGGCCGCGCGCAGCAGCAGCTCGAGGAGGGTGAACTCCACGGCGGTCAGCTCGACCGGCGCCCCGGCCCGCCGGACCGTGCGGCGCCCGAGATCCATGGCGACGTCGTCCACGCCCAGCGTCTCGACGACCCGCTCGCCCCGGCGCGGGCGTCGGTCTGGGTCCGGCGCAGGATCGCGCGGATCCGCGCCACCAGCTCGCGGGGATTGAACGGCTTTGACAGGTAGTCGTCGGCGCCCAGCTCCAGGCCCACGATGCGGTCCACGTCGTCGCCGCGTGCGGTCAGCATGAGCACGGGCATCTGGGAGATGGCGCGGATGCCGCGCAGCAGATCGAAGCCGCTGATGCCGGGGAGCATGACGTCGAGCACCGTCAGCTGGTAGTCGCCGGAGACGGCGCGATCCGAGCGCGTGCGTGCCGTCGGTCTCGGCGTCGAGCGTGAAGCCCTCCCGGATGAGGTACTCGCCGACCAGCTCGGCCAGCTCCACGTCGTCGTCCACCAGCAGGACACGCGTCGCGGCCGTCTCCGACACCGCCATGGATCCATTTAACACCCGAAACTCGGAATGCGAGCGTCAGGGGCGTTAAGAATTGTTAAGGAGACGCTGCGCGAAGACTACGCGCGCGGGTCGAGGGCGTCGCGGATCGCGTCGCCCACGAAATTCAGGCCGATGACCGTGACGAACAGGGCCGCGCCCGGACCGAAGACGATCCACGGCGCCTGCTGCAGATAGCCGCGCCCGGCGTTGATCATGCTGCCCCAGGAGGCGGCCGGGGGCTGGATGCCGAGGCCCAGGAACGAGAGCGACGCCTCGGCCAGGATGGCGAACGCCACGCTCAGCGAGGCCTGAACCACCATGGGCGCCGTGGCGTTGGGCAGCACGTGATGCCACGCCACGCGCCAGCCGGTGGCGCCGAGCGCGCGGGCGGCATCCACGTACTCGCGCGCCGTGATGCTCAGGACCTGGCCCGCGCATGAGCCGGGCGAACGTCGGCGTGTAGACGACCGCCAGCGCGATCAGCACGCCGCTGAGCCCGGCGCCGAGCACCGCGCCGAGCGCCAGGGCCAGCACCAGCGCCGGGAAGCGACAGCACGGCGTCCATCAGGCGCATCAGCAGCCCATCGATCCGCCCGCCGACGTAGCCGGCGGCCAGGCCGATGACGCCGCCGATCAGCAGGGCCAGCGTGACCGACACGAAGCCGGCCAGCAGCGAGACGCGCGTGCCCCAGACCACGCGCGAGAGCACGTCGCGGCCGACGTTGTCGGTGCCCAGCAGGTGAACGCGGCTTGGCCGGGATAGCGCGTTGCCCAGGTTCTGCTTCAGCGGGTCGTACGGCGAGACGAGCGGAGCCGCGAGCGCGACGACGCAGCGCGGCGAGCGGCACGACGGCCCCGAACGGCGCCAGGCGCGCGCGCGCCGCTCGGCGCGAGGGTCTTCCAGCGCCGGTCAGCCACGGCGGAGTCGGGGATCGATCAGGCCGTAGAGCAGGTCGACCAGGAGATTGCTCGCGATGAAGCCGAGCGCGATCAGCAGCACCACGCCCTGCACCAGCGGATAGTCGCGCGCGAAGACCGCGTCGACGACCAGGCGGCCGACCCCGGGCAGCGCGAAGACGTACTCGGTGATCACGGCGCCGCCGATGAGCGTGCCGGAGCTGCAGGCCCAGCACGGTCACCACCGGGATCAGCGCGTTGCGCAGGACGTGGCCGCGCAGCACCGCCCACTCCGAGAGCCCCTTGGCCCGGGCCGTGCGCACGTAGTCCTCGGTGAGCGCCTCCAGCATGCTCGAGCGCAGCGTGCGCGTGACCACCGCGGCCAGCGCCAGCCCCAGCGTGACGGCCGGCAGGACGAGCGAGCGCAGCCCGCCCCAGCCTTCTTCCAGCGGATCCAGATAGCCGGAGATCGGCAGCCAGCGCAGCGTCACGCCGAAGACGAAGATCAGCAGGAGTGCCAGCAGGAAGTTGGGCATGCAGATGCCGAACAGTGCGAACGAGGTGCCGGCGCGGTCCAGCGGTCCGTTGTGACGGTAGGCGGAGAGGACCCCGAGCGGGAAGGCGATCAGCAGCGAGATCGTCATGGCCAGCGCGGTGAGCTCGAGGCTCGGGCGGATGCGGCGGCCGACGCTCTCGACGACGGGCTCGCCGTTGCGGATCGAGCGACCGAGGTCGCCGCGCAGCAGGCGGCCCATCCAGGCCAGCGTACTGCACGGAGATGCGGCTGGTCGAGGCCCAGCTCGCGGCGCAGCGTCTCCTTCACGGTGGCGTCGACGGACTCCGCCATCATCGCGTCGATCGGATCGCCGGGGTGAGGTGCAGAAGCGAGAAGACGCCCGCGGTGACCAGCAGCAGGACAGGGAATGATCGCGCCCAGCCGGCGGAGGACGAGTCGGCCCATGGGGCCGGGCGCGATCAGCCCGGAATCACCGCAGCCACACGTCCTTGAACCGCATCATCCCGTCGGGGATCGGCTCGTAGCCCTGCACCTTGGGGTTGAAGGCCTTGGGCTCGATGGGATGGACGATGAAGACCATCGGCAGCTCGTCCTGCAAGATCTTGGTGACCTCGGTGTAGAGCTTCTTGCGCTCGGCCTGGCTGCCGACCTCGCGGGTCTTGTCGAGCAGCGCGTCGAGCTTGAGGATCGGAGATGCCCGACCAGTTCAGCGAGGTGCCGGGCGAGGTCTTGAAGAACTGGTAGACGTTGCCGTCGGGATCGGGCCGGCCGCTCCACTGGTAGCTGATCATCTCGAAGTTCTTGGCGTTGCCGTCCGAGATGAGCGTGGCGCCGTCGACCAGCTTGATCTTCATCTGGATGCCGGCCTCGGCCAGCTGGGCCTGCATGACCTCGGCCTCCTGCACGTTGATCGGCAGGTTGTTCGGTCGTCAGCGTGAAGCCGAAGCCGCCCGGCCTTGCCGCCCTCGGCCAGCTTGGCCTTGGCCTTGGCCAGGTCGCGCTTGATCGGCGCGATCGACTTGTCGTACGCCCAGCTCGTCGGCGGGATCGGCCCGTTGGCCGGCACCCCGACGTTGAGCCACACGCCCTTGACGATCTGGTCGAGGTCCAGCGCGTAGGCCACCGCCTGGCGCAGCGGCTTGCTGTTGAAGGGCGGCTTGAGGTGGCTGCAGCTGGTAGGCGAAGTCGGCGAGCGACGGCACGTCGACCACGACCAGGTTCTTGTCGGCCTTGACCGCGGCCACGTCGCGCGGCTGGACGTAGTCGATCACGTCGATCTCGCCGGCCTGCAGGCTCTGCAGCTTGACCGTGTCGTCGGGGATCGGCCGGTAGCGGACGCGGTCGAGATAGGGGCCGCCCTGCTTGTTCCAGTAGCCGTCGTTGCGCTTGATCAGCAGGTGATCGTCGCGCACCCACTCGACGAACTCGAAGGGCCCGGTGCCCGCGCCCTTGGCGTTGCGCTCGAGCTCGCCGCCGCGCTCCTGGACGACCTTGGGCGAGACCATCATGCCGGCGCGGTCGGTGAGCGTGGCGAGCAGGGCGGCGTCCGGCTTCTTGAGGTTCAGCCGTGATCGTGTAGGCGTCGACCACGTCCACCGAGTCGACGTTGGCCAGCTCGCCCTTGCGGACGGACTTCGGCTCCGTCTTCATCCGGTTGAAGTTGAACTTCGCGGCCTCGGCGTTGAAGTCGGTTCCGTCGTGGAACTTCACGCCCTGGCGGAGCTTGAAGACCAGCGTCTTGGGATCGGGCTGCTGCCACGACTCGGCCAAGCCCGGCTTGATGCCGAGCTTGACGTCGAGCGTGACCAGCGGCTCGTAGATGTTGTGGTAGATCTGCCGGTCGATCTTGCTGCCCGACAGGTGCGGGTCCATGGTGGCGGCCTCGATGTAGAAGCCGACCCGGAGCGTGCCGCCCTTCTTCGGCGCGGTCTGCGCGAGCGCCACGCGGACGCCCCCCAGGCCGGCGGACGAAGCGACCGCCGCCGCAGCGGCGGCCGTGCGGAGGAAATCGCGACGAGACACCGTCGCCGTGCTCACGCCCGTACGCCGTGCTGCCATCCCGTGTCCTCCGAGAAGCGGCCCAGAGTGATGTGCCGTGCGATATTGCGCCGGCCACCACCGTGCGGTCAAGCCGCGATCGCGAAGGTCAGGGCAGGGCGAGCGCCGGCGTGGCCGGCAGCGCGCGGCGTCCCGGCACCGGCGTCTCGACGACGAGCAGACGCGCCTGCCGGCGGGCAACGAGACGACGCAGCGCCGCCACCCGCAGGCGCGTGGCCAGCGCGGTCACCGGGGACGCGAAGAAGGCGACCAGCTCCGGCGTGAAGACGTCCGTCTCGCGGAGCACCTCGCGCCCGGGCGCGCCGAAGCGGACGACGATCTCGACCGGGATCGAGGCTGAGCTGACGCAGGACGGTCGTCAGGCGCTCGTCGTGGCCTCCGATGATGCGCGCCATCTCGCGATCGCGGTCGGCCACGACGCGATCGTGTCGATCCACGCCGCGGCGCGGGGAGCGCGTGGAAGCAGGCCAGCCGCACCTGCCGGCGATCGGAGCGAGCGGTGGCCAGCAGCGCGGGCAGGCCCTGGACGGCCGCCGCCTCCTGACCCGCGAAGACGACCACGAGCATCCGCGTGCTCATGCCGCACCTCCGCAGTGGATGACCACGTCGTACCGCGCGGGCAGCCGCGCGAGACACGGCGGGCGAGACGTCGCCCACGAGCCACTCGTAGCCGAGCGGCGCCGAGAGGTGCACGTTGCCGCGCCGCCACGGCGTGGCGTGGTCGACGCGGATCGCCAGGAGCGACTCGCCGCCGAGCGCGCGGTTCGCGGCGTGATGGATGTCGGCTCGGAGACGCCCGGCTCTCGCTGAGACGCCGGTCGTGCTGCTGCAGCCAGACCAGCAGGGCGATGAACGGGGCGGTGGTGAGTGCGAGCTGCGTGAAACCTGCGAGCATTCTCTGTCTCCTTCAGTGGGCGCCTTGCTCCGCACGTATGCGGCAACGAAAAAACGCCGTCGCGCGACGCAACGGCGTTGTCGTCTGGGGACTGGCGCAGGCCCTTGTCGTTACAGCTTAGGCAGGCGGCGTGCCAGAGCCCGCGAAATGGAATAGCGCACTGCGACAAGGATTTGGACGGACCAGCCAGCCGAAGCGGCGTCATCCCGTCGCCGCTTGAACGGGCACAGTGGCAGCACGCTGCCTGTTGCTTCGGCTAGGATAGCCAGCGGCGATGGCGACCAGCGACCGGAGGAAAGCGCATGCGCTACACGTGGCCGAAGGGCAAGCGCTCGGCGGCGGTGCTCTCGTTCGACTTCGACGCCGAGTCGGGCTTCTACTTCCGCGAGCCGGAGAAGGCCAAGCGCAGCCTCGGCGACCTGGAAGAGCGTCGCTTCGGGCCGCGCGTCGGCGTCGACCGCATCCTGCGACTGCTCGATCGCCTCAAGCTCCGGGCGAGCTTCTACATCCCGGGCTGGACGGTCGAGAACCACCTGCCGCAGTGCAAGCGCATCCGTGACGCCGGCCACGAGATCGGTGCGCACGGCAACGTCCACGAGGCGGTCGGCATGCTGGACGAGGCGCAGGAGACGGCGATCATGAAGCGCCCAGCTGGCGATCCTCAGGATCACCTCGGCGTGCGGCCGGCCGGCTACCGCTCGCCGTCGTGGGACGTCAACGTGTGGACCCCCGAGCTGCTCAAGTCGCACGGCTTCCTCTACGACAGCTCGCTGATGGGCAACGACGTGCCCTACGACGTCGCCACGCCCCGGGGCCGCTGACCGAGATCCCGGTGCAGTGGATCATGGACGACGCGCCGCTGTTCCGGCACGTGTACGGCGCGAGCAACGCGATCGCCGACCCGGGCCGCGTGATGCAGATGTGGAGCCGGGAGTTCATCGCCATGCACCGCGAGAACGCGCTGCTTCGTGCTGACCTGCCATCCGTTCATCAGCGGGCGCGCCTCCCGCGTGGCCCTCATCGAGGATCTGGTGCGCTACATGCGGCGTCAGAGCGGCGTCTGGTTCACGACCTGCGAGGAGGTGGCGCGGTGGCACGACAAGCAGCGGGCATGAGCGGCTTCGACTTCAGCAACGCCATGGTCGTCGTGACGGGCGCCGGCGCCGGTATCGGGCAGGGCATCGCCGCAGGCGTTCCACGCCGCCGGTGGCCGCGTGGCGCTGGGCGACGTGCGCAAGGACGCGGCGGAGCGCGCGGCGGCCGGGCTGGGCAGCGAGCGCGTGCTTCGCCGGCGCCGTGGACGTGCGGGACGAGAAATCGGTGCAGGAGTTCTTCGCCGGCGCCGGAGCGGGCGCTGGGGCCCGTCACGATCGCGGTGGCCAACGCCGGCATCTATCCGAACTGCCCGGTGCTCGACATGACCGTCGAGGAGTGGGACCGCGTGATGGAGACCAACATGCGCGGGGTCTTCCTCACGAGCCAGGCGGCGGCCGCGGAGCATGACGGCCGGCGGGCGCGCCGGCAAGATCATCACGATCTCCTCGGGCGCCTACGCCAGCGGCCGGGTCGGCGCCTCGCACTACTGCGCCTCGAAGGCCGGCGTCGTCATGTTCACGCGCGTGCTGGCGATGGAGCTGGCCGAGCGCCGCATCCACGTGAACTGCATCGCGCCCGGCTACATCAAGGTGGACAGCGGGACGTCGCCGCTGACCTCGCGACTACGAGACGGCGATCATGCGGAACATCCCGTGGGGCCGGGCCGGCACGCCCGCCGACATCGCGCAGGCGGCGCTGTTCCTGGCCTCGCCGCTCGGCCGACTACGTGACGGGCGAGGTGCTGTCCGTCAACGGCGGAGCCGCCGCCGGGCGCGCGTACCTGCCGCTCAGCAGCGCCAGGTGCGCTGAGCGACGCCAACGCTTGCGCCTGGTGCACCAGGGGCACCATGACTGCGGGACGCCCTGGATCTCGTCGACGATCCGTCTGCTGGGCGACACGCTCGGTGAGGTGCTGCGCGAGCAGGAATCGCCTGCGCTCTTCGCCACCGAAGAGGAGATCCGCGGCCTGGCCAAGGCCCGGCGCGCCGACGACCCCGACGCCGCCGCCCCGACTGACGGCCGAGGTCGCCGCGCTGTCTGCCGGCCGCCGCCCGCGCAACGGCCTCCGCCTTCACCGTCTACTTCGATCTGGTCAACCTCCGCCGAGGAGGCGCAGCGCATTCGCGCCCTCCGCGAGCGCGAGCGCACGCGCTCGACAACCCTGGCCATCGCCGACTCGGTCGGCAGACGCCGTAGCGCGGCTGCACGCCGCGTGGCGTGACGAGCCGAGCAGCATGGCGGCTGCTGCTCGCCACGCTGCAGATCGAGCTGGTCCTCACCGCGCGCATCCGACCGAAGCCAAGCGACGCACCGTGCTCTCAAGCTGCAGCGAATCGCCGAGACCACTGCGGCGGCTCGACGATCCCGATCTGCTGCCGCGAGCGCGCCGCGGCCCACGCGGCGCTGCGGGCCGAGATCAGCCGCGCTCTGGCTCACGGATCGCAACCGCGACCGCCCGGCCGGCCGTGACCGGACGAGGTGCGCACCGGGCTCTTCTTCGTCGACACGCGTGCTGTGGGACGCGCTGCCGCGGATCGCGAGCGATCTGCAGACCGCGCTGCGCGAGCACTATCCGGGGCTGGTGGCCCCCTCCGGCTGGCTCGCCACGCTGGCCTCGTGGATCGGCGGCGACCGTGACGGCAACCCGCTCGTGGTGACAGCCGGTGACCGCCGAGACCCTGCGCCTGCATCGCGGTCTGGCCGTCGAGCGCCATCGGCGCGAGCTTCTGGCGCTGGCCCGCCGGCTCAGCGTGAGCGATCGCCGCTGCCCGCCGCGCGCCGGCGCTGGCCGAGTGGCTGCAGTCGCGCCGGCCACTGCCGACGCGGCGCGCCCGGCTCGAGCAGCGCTACGCCGGCGAGCCCTACCGCCTGGCGCTGCGCTGCTGGCTGCCGACCTCGAGGCCGCCTCGCAGGACGACATGACCACGCGGCTGCTCGACGAGGCGCCGCACCAGGCGCTGGTCACCGTCGCGCAGATCACGCGCGTGCTGGACCTGATCGCCGAGGGCCTGCCGCCCGGACTCGTCGCCGACGGCTCGATGCGCTGCGCGCGCAGCTCGCGACGTTCGGCCTGCACGCGCTGAAGCTGGACGTGCGCGAGGACGCCGGGCGCCTGGCCACCGCGCTCGGAGGCGATCCTGGTGGGCCTCGGCCTCGATCACACCTTCGAGCGGGCGAGACGACGCCGACCGCACCGCGCTCCTGCTCCGCTTGCTCGCCGACGAGCCGCCCGAAGGCCTCGGAGATCACGTGGCGGCGGCCGGCCGCGAGGAGAGCGCGCGAGGCGTGGCGGCTCTTCCGGCTCGCTGGCGCGCACGGAGAGCGTGTACGGTCGCGATCCGCTGGGCTGCTTCGTGATCTCGATGACCCGGGGCACGGCCGACGTGCTGACGGTGATGCTGCTTGCGCAGTGGGCCCGCTGCGGCGTCCGGGCCTGCCGATCGTTCCGCTGTTCGAGACGCTCGAGGATCTCGAGGCGGCGCCGCGGGTGCTGAGCGCGCTCTTCACGACCCTCGCCTACCGCGCGCACCTGCACGCGGGCGGCGCCCGGCAGATGGTGATGATCGGCTACTCGGACAGCAACAAGGACGGCGGCTACCTGGCGGCGGGCTGGGCTCCTCTACCAGGCGCAGCAAGCGGTGACCGCGCGCGTGCGCCGCGCACGGCGTGGCGCTGACGATCTTCTCACGGGCGCGGTGGAACGGTGGCGCGGCGGCGGCGGTCCGGCCGGCCGCGCCATTCGCGCCCAGCCGCCGGGCACCGTGCAGGCGCACGGTTCCGCCTCACCGAAGCAGGGCGAGACGATCGCCTCGCGCTGCGCCGAGCTCCGATCTCGCCCATCGCCACCTGGAGCAGATCGTGAGCAGCGGTGCTGCTCGCGTCCGGCGAGGTGTCTCCGACGCGCGACGTCTGCGCCGCCGTGGCGCGCCGCATGGGCGGGATGGCGACTGCGGGCCCGTGACGCCTACCACGCGCGCTGGTCGAGGGCACCCCGGGCTTTCTCGACTACTGGCACGCGGCCTACGCCGATCGACGAGATCAGCCGGCTGCGGCTCGGCTCGCGGCCGGCCGCGCGCCGGCGGCGCCCGCTCACGTCCAAGGCGGTGCGCGCCATCCCGTGGGTGTTCTCCTGGATGCAGAGCCGCTTCAACCTGCCCGGATGGTATCGGCCTGGGCTGGCACTCGAGCCGGCCGAGCGCGGCCAGCAGCAGGAAGATGTACCGGGCGTGGCCGTTCTACCGGCGCCATCCTCGACAACGCCGAGATGTCGCTGCTCAAGGCTCGACATGGGCATCGCGCCGCTTCTACTCGACCTGGTAGCCGGACCGCGAGCTGGCCGCCCGGGCCTTCGGCCGCATCCAGGACGAGTACCAGCGGACGCGACGCGATCCTCGGCGGTGACCGGCCACGCCTCACTGATGGACGGCGAGCCGTCATCCAGCGCTCGGTCCACCTCCGCAACCCGTACGTCGATCCGCTGAACTACCTACAAGTCCAGATGCTGCCGCCTGCCGCGCGCCTCCCGGATCCGGAAGGGCCCGAGGCCGACTGACTGCCGCGAGGTGATCATCCTCACGATCAACGGCATCGCCGCTGGCCTGCAGCAATACGGGATGACGGGCGTCGAAGCGGTCAGGCGGGGCTGGTCACCAGCGCGGGCTCGGGATGTCGAGCGTCGTCACTCGCCGGAGCTCGCGGCGGTACTTCGTGTCCTCGAACGGGTCGCCGGTGCATCGTGCACCGGTTGTCCCAGATGACCAGATCGCCGACCCGCCACGAGTGACGGTAGACGAACTGGCGCTGGGTCGCGTGCTCGATGAGGTCGCGGAGCAGCAGCCGCCCCTCGGGAATCGGCCAGTCGATGATGCGGGAGGCGTGCGAGGCGACGTAGAGCGACTTTGCGCATTGAGCGCGGCAGCGTCCGCACCAGCGGATGGATCGCGCCCTTGAGCGCCTCTTCTTCCTCCTGCGAGAACTCGAAGCCCAGCACCTGTCGCGAATACGCGATGGAGTGGTGGGCGCGGAGATCGGCGATCTGGGCCTTGGTCTCGGCCGGCAGGGCGTCGTAGGCCGTGCGCAGGTCGGCGTACTCCGTGTCCGCTCCCTGCGGGCGGGACGACCTTCGGCCGAGAGCATCGAGTACCGTCCCGGCGGATCCTGGAAGGACGCGTCGGTGTGCCACAGCCGGTTGCCCAGGCTGTAGGCCCGCTTCCGGTCGCCCGACTGCAAGATCTCGCCGTCGTTCCCCAGATTGGAGATGTCGCCGAGCGCCTCGTTGCCGAAGCGGCTCTTGGACAGCACGCGCGCCCCCGTCCGCATGTGCAGGGCGCCGTCGAGCGCCTGGGCAAAGGCCAGGTGCTCGTCGTCGGTGAGGGGCTGCTCGGGGAACATCGAGGACGCCGTACTCGTCCATGCCGGCACGGATCTCGGGCCAGCACGCGCGGATCGGTGAGCGTGCGGAGCTCGACGCCGCGCGCCTCGCCCACGAAGGTCGGATGGAGCTTCCGGAAGGTGAGCGCCATGCTGCTGAGCGTAGCCCCGGGCGGGTGGGGAGTCATAGCGTTGCCCTGAGCGGCGCGGGAGTATGCAGCTCGGCCGAAACTTGTGAATCTGCCCCGCCCCCACTACGGCCGTCCGATCGAAGTGCAGCGCGTGCTCGACGTGGCCCGACACGCGGAGGTACGAGGCCTCGACTCGATCTGGGTCACCGACCACGTCGTGGTGCCGAACGACGCCAACCTGATCTACCGCGAGGACATGCTCGACCCGCTGGCCGTGCTGCCGTGGCTGGCCGGCGTCACCTCGCGCATCGCGCTGGGCACCAGCGTGGTGATCCTGCCGTACCGCTCGCCGATCCCGGTGGCCAAGCTGCTGGCCAGCGTCGACGTGCTCCGGGCGGCCGGCTGCTCGTGGGCGCGGCGATCGGCTGGCTCGAGGGCGAGTTCGAGGCGCCTCGGCGTGCCGTTCAAGGAGCGCGTGAGCCGCAGCGAGGAAGCGCTCGAGCTGTTCCGCACGCTGTGGACGCAGGAGCATCCCAAGCTCGAGACCCGCCGCCACCGGCTGCACGACGTGACCGTCTCGCCGATGCCGCTGCAGAAGCCGCGGCCGCCGCTCTACGTCGGCGGCGGCAGCGAGGGCGCGATGCGCCGGGTCGCCCGTCTCGGCGACGGCTGCGCACGCGACGTCGCAGACCGTCGAGCAGTTCCGGCAGGGTGTCGAGACCGTCGCGGCGCTTCTGGAAGGAGGCCGGCCGCAGCGGTGAGCCTCGCGGTGTCGCTGCGCATCCCGGATCCTGATCGACGGCGTGCATCGCCCCGCGGTGGACATGAGCTTCCTGCGCGGCCGCCACGTGATCGGCGGTCCGCCGGCCCGGATCGTCGACGAGCTGCGCGGCTTCCGCGACGCCGGGTGCGAGCACATCGCGCTCGAGGTCTCGTACTCGACGCTACCCGACGATCCTCGAGACGATCGACGTCATCGCCGAGCGCCTGCGGCCCGCCGTTGCGGACTGAGGCGGCGACGGCGGGACTGCGCGGCGCCGGCGCGCTGCTCGCGCTGGTCGGGATCGCTTCGGCCTGGCGTCCACCGCGGCCGCCACCGGTGCTGTGCCGGCACCGCCGACCGAATCCCCGAATGCCGTGCGCGAGATCCGCGTCCTTGCTGATGTACGCCGAGGACTCGTCCCGCCCCGGCGTTCGTCGCGCAGGACGAGGCGTTTCGCAGCACGCTGCAGTCCGCGCTGGCCGGGCCCGGTGGCCTTCAACACCGAATATCTGGAGTTCCTGCGTCGGCCCGGCAGAGGTCGAGGTGAAGCTGATGCTCGAGCTCCTGGAGCGCAAGTATCAGTCGCTGCCGGCCCGATCTCGTCGTGACCTCGACCAGCGTCGGGCTCGAGTTCCTCCTGACGCACCGGGCGCGGCTCTTCGCGGGCATTCCGATCGTCTTCATGGCCGTCCATCGGCGCCGGCGGCCCGACTCACCATCCCGCCGGACGTCACGGGCACCTGGCTGTCGGTCGACTGGGCGCGGCACGCTCGACGCGGCGCTCCGTCTGCAGCCGCACACCCGCGAGGTGCTGGTGGTGGGCGGGACGTCGAGTCGCGACGAGATCCGAGGTGGCGAGCGCGCGTCCCAGCTGGCGCCCTACCAGAGCCGCGGTGGCGATCCGCTACCTGCCTGCCTCGACGCTGGCGCAGACGCCCGGACGGTGGCGGGCCTGCCGGATCGACGCCATCGTGCTGGTCAGCACGTTCCACCGGATTCCGCGGGTGAGGATTTCGCGTCCCGGGACGTGATCGCGAGGGATCGCCCGAGCGAGTCGCGGGTCCCGGTCTATGGCGTCCTCGATAGCCTGATCGGGACCGGCGTGGTGGGGGCTCACATGCTCAGCTCCCGCCCTCGACGGCGAGAAGGCGCCGGCTGCGCGCTGCGCGTGCTGGCCGGCGACCGCCCCGGGCCGCCCAGTGCCCGGCAGCACCGTTCACATCTTCGACTGGTGGCAGCTGCAGCGCTGGGGTCTCGACGAGCGTCAGCTGCCCGCCGGCAGCGTGCTCCGCTTCCGCCAGCCGTCTCTCTGGGAGGCGTACCGCCTGGCGCGTCGTCGCGGTCGTGCTGATCGTCCTGGCGCAGAGTGGGCTGATCGCCGGCCTGCTGGTGCGTGCGCCACCGCCGGCGGCAAGCGGAGCGCGCGCGCCTGCAGGCGAGTCGAGCAGGCGCAGCGCGCCCGCGACGAGCTGGCGCGACACGCTGCGCGTCACCACGCTCGGCAGGTCTGGTGGCGGCGATCGCCCACGCAGATCAGCCAGCCCTTCGACCGCCATCGTGACGAACGCCGAGGCGACGCGCCGGATCAGTGAGTGACGGCCCGACGGCGGCACGAGTGCCCGCGCTGCTCTGGCCGACATCAAGGCGGATGCCGTGCGGGCCTCGCAGGTCATCCAGCGACTGCGAGCGCTCAGCCGCAAGGTCCGCGGCGAGTCTCGCGGAGATCGACCTCGAGCGGCTGATCGACGAGACGGTCGCGCTCCTCCGGGCCGACCTCGCGCAATCAAGCGGATCACGATCTTGACGTCGCCCGCCAGGCGACCCGCTGCCGCTCGTGTCGGGCGATCCCATCCAGATGCAGCAGGTCCTGCTCAACGTCCTCGTCAAGCGCCAGCGAGGCCATCGCCGCCGTCGAGGACGGCCCCGGAGATCGTCATCGAGACGACGGTCGACCAGCCAGGCTTCGTGTGCGTGTGCGTGCGGGACACGGGAGCCGGCGTCGCGGAGGCGGCGCTGGAGCAGATCTTCCAGCCCTTCGTCACGAGCAAGCGCGAGGGCCTCGGCATGGGGCTCGATCAGCCGCACGATCGTGGAGGCGCACCAGGGGCGGATCTGGGCGACCGGCCAGCTAGCCGCGGGGCACCGCGATCTACATCACGCTGCCGGTGCATTAGTTTCATGGGGGCCTCGACCAGGCCCCCAAACCCTCGGGTGGCCTCGGGACGCCCCGGCGAAGCCGTGGCGCGCCCCTCGGACGGTCGCCGGGACGCAGGCGTGTCTGGCTGTGCTGCCGCGCAGCGCGGATCGAGCGCGTCGCCGCGCAGCCCGTCGCCGACCAGGTTGAAAGCCGAGCACCGCGAGCATGATGGCCAGGCCCGGGCACGGTGGCCACGTGCGGCGCCACCAGCAGCACGTCGCGACCGGTCGAGACCATCAGGCCCCACGACGCGGTGGCGTGGCTGCACGCCGAGCCCCAGGAACGACAGCGCGGCCTCGAGGCAGGATCGCGTTGGCCATGAAGAGCGTGGCGTAGACGATCAGCCCGGGCGACGATGTTGGGCAGGATGTGGCGGCGCGAGCGAGGCCGGCGCCGGCGCGCCGAGCGCGCGCGCGGCGCCGACGTACTCCGTCTCCCGCAGGGCCAGCACCGAGCCGCGCACGATCCGGCGTCACCGCCGGTACGCCCCAGATGCCGACGGCGATCGTGGTGTTGAGGCGCCCGGACCGAGCGCGGCCACGATGGCGAGGGCCAGCAGCAGATAGGGAAAGGCCAGCAGGATCTCGATCGCGCGCATCATCAGGGCGTCGAGCCAGCCGCCGCTGAATCCGGCCGATCGTCCCCAGCACGAGGCCGCCGGCCACGCGCGATGCGGCCGAGAGCACGCCGACCAGCAGGGCCACCCGCGAGCCGTAGATCACGCGCGAGAGGATGTCGCGGCCGAACTCGTCGGCGCCGAGCACGATACTTTGCCGCCGGCGCGCGCGCTTCTCGATCAGGCTCTGGCGCGCGGGATCGTAGGGCGCGAGCCACGGGGCCAGCGCCGCGGCTCAGCGCGCAAGCACGAGCCACCAGGACGAGCCCGACCAGGGCCAGGCGGTTGCGGCGGAAGCGGCGTCCAGGCGTCCATGCAGCCGCGGGCATCAGCCCTGGCGCGCCGATGCGCGGGTCGAGCAGGCCGTAGGAGAGATCGACGAGCAGGTTGACGATGCACGAAGGCCAGCGCGAAGACCAGCACGGCGCCCTGCAGCAGGATGTAGTCGCGGGCGAAGATCGCCTTGACCATGAGCCGGCCGAGCCCGGGCCAGGCGAAGACCGTCTCCGTCAGCACCGCGCCGCCCATGAGCTGGCCCGACTGCAGCCCGAGCAGAGTGACGATCGGGATGAAGGCGTTGCGCAGCGCGTGGCGGCCGAGCACCCACACGCTCGCCCACGCCCTCTGGCCCGCGCGGTGCGCACGTAGTCCTCGCGGCAGGACGTCGAGCACGGCCGAGCGCGTCAGACGCGCGATCATCGCCACCGACGGCAGCGCCAGCGTGACCGCCGGCAGCACCAGATGGGAGAGCGAGCCGGCGCCGCCCACCGGCAGCCAGTTGAGCCACAGCGAGAAGATCACGATCAGCACCGAGGCCCGTCCAGAAGATCGGCATCGACAGCCCGAACAGCGAGCCGAGGCGGGCGAGCGCGTCGAAGAGCGAGTTCGGCCACACCGCCGGAGGCCACGCCCGCCGCGATGCCGACCACGCGCGGCCAGCAGCAGCGCGGCCACGGTCAGCTCAAGCGTGGCCGGCCAGGCGTCGGCCAGCTCGGCGGCCACCGGGCGGTTCTGCTGGATCGAGCGGCCGAGGTCGCCGCGGGCGAGCCGGCCGACGTAGTCGAGGTAGCGGACGAGGAACGGCTTGTCGAGACCGAGGTGATCGCGCAGCTGTGGCGACCGCGTCCTGGTGGCGTGCTCGCCGAGCATGAGCGTGACCGCGTCGCCGGGCAGGAGATCGACCGTGAGCATGACCACGAACACCACGCCGAGCAGCACGGGCACGGCGAGGAGGAGGCGGCGGAGCGACGAACGTCAGCATCCGCCGCCTCCGACGAGCACGCGCTACTTGTCGATCCAGGTCTTCCGACAGCGCCAGGTTGTACTCGACCGGGTGGATGCTGAAGCCCTTCACGCTGGCTGCGCGTGGCGATGATCTCCTTCGTCGTGTAGACGGGAATCCACACCATCTCCTTGGCGAGGATGTCCTGCACCTCGCCGTAGAGCTTCTCGCGCTCGGTCTGGTTCGAGGCTCCGGCGCGCCTGCTCGACGAGGGCGTCCACCTTGGGGTTCGCGTAGCGCGAGGTGTTCCACCCCGTGGGCGGCACCTGCTTGCTGTGGAAGAGCGCGTAGAGCGAGTAGTCCGGCGTCGGCGTTGGAGGTCACCCAGCCCAGCGTGAACATGTGGTGGTTGAGCGGGTTGCCGCGGACCTGCTGGAACACGGCGGCCCACTCGAGGACCTGCACCTTGGCCTCGACCCCGACCTCCTTGAACATGGCCTGGATGGCCTCGGTGATCTCGCCGTCCTTGGGATAGCGGCCGCGCGCGGCCAGCCACGACAGCGACAGCTTCGCCCGCCCTTCTGCATGATCCCGTCGGGGCCCGGCGTCCAGCCGGCCTGGGCCAGCAGGGCCTTGGCCCTGGCGCGGTCGAACGGGTATAGCTGGTCGAGCTGCATGTCCTGTAGCCGAAGCACGCCCGGCGCCAGCACGCCGCGCGCGGGCCCGGCCGAGCCCTCCATGATGTTGTCGAGGATCGCCTTGCGATCGACGGCGTGGAGCAGCGCCTGCCGGACCCGCACGTCGTCCAGCGGCGGCATGCCCGGCGTGCAGGCCGGCGAACACGACGCGGATGCCGGTCGTCTCGTGGACCGTGAACTTCGGATCCTTGCGCAGCGCCGGGAGCTGGGCGGGCGAGGGGAACAGCACCATGTCGGCGTCGCCCGGTCTGGAGCGCGATCATCCGCGCGCCTTCCTCGGGCACGACCTTGAAGATCACGCGGTCGACGAGCGCCTTGTCGCCCCAGTAGTCGGTGTTCCGCTCGATGATCACGTGGGTGTTGGTCTTCCACTCCACGAACTTGAACGGCCCCGTGCCCGACCGGCGCGCGGCTGAAGTCCTGCGCCCAGCTTCTGCACCGCCGTGCGGCGACACGATGCCCATGCAGTACATGGCCAGCGTGCGGAGGATCGGCCCGTACGGCTCCTTGGTCACGACGTCGACGGTGAGGTCGTCCGACGACCTCGGCGTGATCGAGCGAGCCGGCCAGGCTGGCCCAGCGGGCCGGCGGGTTGCCCTTGAGCGCGCGGTCGTAGCGTGAAGCTGCACGGCCTCGGCGTTGAACGGCGTGCCGTCGTGGAACTTCACGTTGGGCCGCAGCTTGAAGCGCACCTTGGTGGGCGACATGCACCTCGTACGACGTCGCCAGCGACGGCTTGACCTGCATCTTCTCGTCGAGCGTCAGCAGGCCTTCGAGCATGTTGAAGTAGACCCAGGCGCCGGGCGCGGTGGTCTCGAGGTTGGGATCCAGCGAGACGGGATCGGTCGGTCGGACGATCGTCAGCGTGCCGCCGCGCTTCTGGGCGTCGGCCGGCGGGACGGCGCCCACCGCGAACCCCAGCACCAGCAGTGAGACCAGCACTCGTGAGGCGAGCCTGCGCATGCGCGTACTCTCCTGTCTTCGAGAAGCGAGCAGCTCTGTCGGCCACCGAGGCCGCCGAGTCGAGGGCGTGCACCGCACGGTTGCGCTCGCGGACGAGCGCGCGCCCGCGCGAACTTGTACGCGTCACTGTCGGGATCGAGCCGGGCGAGCTCGCGCGCGCTGCAGCCCAGCCAGCGGCGGGATCGGCACCGCCAGATCGTGGGTGAAGCGGTCGCCGCTCGTGTAGGCCAGCGGCACGAGGACCGCGCGAGTCGCACCAGCCCCGGTTGATCGCCTCGCGTCGCGCCGCCGGCGTGGACGCGTCGACCGCAACGACCATGGCGCCGACGCGCTCCAGCCGCTCGCCGAGCGCTCGCGCCGCCTGGATCGCGGGGGCGAGATCGAACCGTGCGCCGGCCGCGGCCTGGCAGCGCCTCCAGCTCGCCCAGCAGCGCCTGGGCGGCGCGCGTGTGATCGAGCGGCAGCAGGGGGCGTTCAGCCAGCGCAGCGCGGAGGCCACGTAGACCTTCGTGTCGAGGACCAGGAGCGTCGGGGTCGATCTTGTCGATCGTGTCGTCCTTCGTGTGCCACCACCAGCGGAAACCCGCGCTGCCGACCAGCCGTTCCATCGAGCGCGAGAGCTCGGTGTCCTGCTTCGGCAGCCCCGAGCGACATGAAGGCGCGAGGGCACGCCCGCGCCCCAGAAGGACTGATCGCCCGCGCGCGAGAAGCGCCGGCCACGACTGGCCTGGCCGGTGACGTCGGCCACCACGCTCTCCGCGAAGCGCTGCGCGTCCTCGGTGGCGTGGAGCACGGAGTAGTCGGTGGCGCCGCGCGCGCCCGTCGAGTCCACGTTGAGATGCAGGACGCAGCGCTGGTGCAGCTCGCGCCAGGCGTGGTCGGCGTACCAGGCCGAGCCGGCGTAGCGCCCGTGCGAGTGCCCCGACCAGAAGGCGAAGCGGATGCCGCGCCGGAGCTCGCCGCGCCGCGGCTGCCAGCAGGCGGGCCACCTCCAGCATCGTGGCGTTGGCCGTGCCGTTGTCCATCGCGCCGTGGTGCCAGGAGTCGACGTGGCCCGAGAAGAGGACGAAGCGGTCTTCCTCCCGTCCGATCAGCTCTGCCGACCAGATGCGGGATCGGCATCCAGCCGGTCCGCACCCGCGTGGTCATGCGCACGCGCAGCGGCCCGCCAGCCAGCCGCGCTGCGCAGCCGCTCACCGTCGACACCGAGGATCGACAGGCACGGGGTGGCCGGAATCCGCGCCGCTGTCTCCGGGCCCCAGGCGTCCCCCACACGGTCGTCACGATCATGTTGTGCAGGTGATCCAGTGAGGACGAAGACCTGACCGACGTCCCGGCCTGCTGGGCGCGCCCACGCCCGGCCCGGCGAGGCCAGGCCGCGCACGAGCGCGATCTTGCCCGGCCGCGCGCGTGAAGTCCTCGGCCGGCCGTCGCCGACGTCGACGAGCTCGGCGTCCAGCGCCTCGACCGACGTCGAGAACGAGTGGGTGAGCCCCGCGATCAACCGAGCCGTCCGGCAGCGCGAGGCGAGCCTCCTGCGGCAAGCTGATGAAGGCCTCGATCTCGCGGCGCTCGACCTCGACCGCCGTGCGACTTGAGCGTGCGCTCGATGTAGTCGAAGGCCTGTGCCTCGCCCGGGCTGCTGGACTCGCGCTCCCAGCCTGCAATCGTGCGGACGTGCTGCCATGAGCGCGGCGAGGCGAGACCTCGGCGGTGAGCTTGGGTTCCAGTGGGTCGCGATCATCCAGGGCGCATGATGCGGCTGTTCTCCCAGGGCTGTCAACGGCGCGCCCGTATGCCCGAATCCGTGCCCGTTTGCCGGGCATTCCTGCCGAATTGCACGAGCAAGGCTGACCGTGCGAAGGCGGCCGTATGACCCGTAACTCGCCTGCCACGGAAGCACTGTCGAGGGCAGCACGACCTTGCATCGGGCCTATGGGCATGAGTGACTACATCCCGCACACCCGGCAATGGCCCGCTTCTATTGCCCCGACTGCGAGCCCGACGCCGACCCGATCGGCGAGATCCTCGACGTGCGCTGGTGCGAGTCCCACTCCGCCCTGCGCGAGGGTCTCGACGACGCGCTCGTGGGCGCCGAGGTCAGCGTGGCGGGTGGCAGCGAAGCCGGCGGCGAAGACAACCGGCGCTGGTGCGAGATCTTCCACCGGCGTAGCTGGAGCGCCCCGACGCCGCGCCCGTGCCCTGCCGTGTTACGGTGGGGCCCGTCGTGGCGGGCGCTCGATTCGGGATTGTCTTCTTGCCGGAGTCCCTCGAGGACTTCGGCCCGCTGTGCCGCGAAGCCGAATCGACCGGCTTCGACTGGCTCGGCGTCGCCGACTCGCAGTCGGTCTTCCACGAGCTGCATACGTCGCCCTCACGCTCGCCGCGCGCTCGAAACCTCCCGCATCCGGCTCGGTCCGCTCGTCACGAATCCGCAGACGCGCCACCTGGTCGTCACCGCCAGCGCGATCGCGAGCCTCCCACGAGCGTCCGGACGCGTCGCACTCGGCTCGGCTCGGGCGACAGCGCGATCTCACACGCTCGACGCCCCGCCGGCCACGGTGGCCGGCCTCGAGGAGGCGATCTGCACGCTGCGATCGCTCGCCCGGGGAGGCGGTGCGCGGTCGGACGACTGGCAGGTCCACCGCGCGCGGCGCCGCGTGCCATCTACACTCGCCGCCGCGGGCCGCGCACGCTGGAGCTGGCCGGCCGGATCGCCGACGGCGTGATCGTCGGCCTCGGCCTGATGACGCCGGAGGTGATCGCGCCATCGCTGGCGGCGATCGAGCGGGGCCCGGGCGGCCGGGCGCACGCTGGCTGACGTCGACGTGGTGGTTCGCCAAGACGAACGTGGCCTGACTCGCGGCGCGGCGGCGGTCGATCACATCAAGATGCGCGCTGGCGGCCAAGCGCCAATCACGCCTTCCGCTTCACGCTCGACCGGCAAGGGCGCGGCGCGCCGCACGAGCCCATCCGGGCCTGCAGCGCGTTGCGACGCGCATCCACCGCGAGATCGCGCGGGGCGGGGAACGCCGGCCTGACGGATCGCTTCGGGCTGACCGAGTTCCTGGTCGACCGCTTCGCCGATCGTCGGCACGCCGGCCGACTGCGTGGCGCAGATCCGCCGCGCGATGGCGGCCGGCGCGCGCGCAGTTCGTGATCACCGGCTTCGTGCCCGATCCCGTGCGTTCATGCGGCGGTGGGCTCACGAGATCGCGGGCGTAGTGTAGGTCGGGCGTTCGAGCGATACTGCTCGCCGCCCCCAGGTGGAGCGACGGAAGGAGCCGGCATATGCGGATCCGCGGAGCGCTCGCGTCTTCGGTGGTGGTGGCGGCAGGCATCGCCGCGTGCTGGCCTCCCGGCCAGGCTCGGCTGAGCGCCCAGCCGAGCGCTGACCCGGCGATCCGCATCGGCGCCAACTGACCTGGGCGGCGTCGTCACCAGCGCCACGGGGCCGGAGGCCGGCGTCTGGGTGATCGCGGAAACGACCGATCTTCCCACGCAGGTTCGCCAAGATCGTGGTCACCGACGATCGAGGGCGTTACGTCATGCCCGATCTGCCCGAAAGCCACGTACAGCGTGCTGGGTGCGCGGCTACGGCCTCGTCGACTCGCCGAAGGTTCAGACCGCGCCCGGCAAGATCGTCAATCTGACGCGCGGTGGTGGCGCCGAACCCGGCCGCGGCGGCGGACTACTACCCGGCCATCTACTGGTACTCGATGCTCAAGGCCCCGGACAAGAGCGCGTTCCCGGGCACGGGCCCCGACGGCAACGGCATCCCGCTGGCCATGAAGTCCCAGGCCCAGTGGCTCGACGTGGTCAAGACCAACGGCTGCTACACGTGTCACCAGCTCGGCAACAAGGCGACGCGCACGATCCCGCCGGAGCTCGGTGACTTCAAGACCTCGGCGGACGCGTGGCAGCGGCGCATCCAGTCCGGGCAGGCGATGATCCAGATGACCACCAACATCGGCCGGCTGGGTCCGCAGCGGGCCTGAAACTCGTTCGCGCGAGTGGACCGATCGGATCGCCGCGGGCGAGCTACCGAGCCGCGCAGCCCACCGCGGCCGCAGGGCGTCGAGCGCAACGTCGTCCTCACGCTCTGGGACTGGGCCGGTCCCAAGGACTACCTGCACGACGAGGTCTCGACCGACAAGCGCAACCCGCGGATCAACGCCAACGGCCTGATCTACGGGGCCACCGAGGAGAGCACGGATCTCTTCCCGGTGCTCGATCCGGTGAATCACAAGGCGACCCAGGTGAAGATGCTCGGTGCGCGACGCCGACACGCCATCGTCGAAGCAGAACGCCATGCTGCCGTCGCCGTACTGGGGCGCCGAGCCGATCTGGGACAGCCAGACCAGCATGCACAACCCGATGTTCGACGAGAAGGGACGGGTCTGGTTCACGTCTCGCGTGCGGCCGCCGGCAAATCCGGCCTTCTGCAAGCAGGGCTCGGATCATCCATCGGCGAAGCTCTCCCCGATCGAATCAGGCCAACCGGCATCTGTCCATGTACGATCCGAAGACCGGGAAGATCACGCTGATCAGCACGTGCTTCCCGACCCACCACCTGGTCTTCGCGGAGGACGCCAACAACACGCTGTGGACGAGCGCGGGCGGCCCGCAGTGAGCGGCGTCATCGGCTGGCTGAACCGGAAGATGTTCGAGGAGACCGGCGACGAGGTGAAGTCGCAAGGCTGGACGGCGACTCGTGCTCGACACCAACGGCAACGGCAAGCGCGACGACTACGTCGAGCCCGACCAGCCGTCGATCCACCGGACAAGCGGATCATGGCCGCCTTCTACGGCATCGCGCGTGAACCCGGTGCGACGGCACCGTGTGGGGCACGGTGCTGGGCTTCCCGGGCTATGTCATCCGTCTCGATCCGGGATCGAATCCTCCGGCGACCGCGCTGGCGGAGGTCTTCGAGCCTCCGATGCCGGGCTACGGGCCGCGCGGCATGGACATCGACCGCAACGGCGTCGGTGTGGACGCCGCTGTCGAGCGGCCACCTGGCCAGCTTCGACCGCAGCCGGTGCAAGGGGCCGCTCAACGGGCCCAGCGCGACGGGACGCACTGCCCCGAGGGCTGGACGCTCCATCCGTTCCCCGGGCCGCAGCTGCAGAACGTGACGGAGTCCGGCAGCGCCGAGGCCAGCTACTACACGTGGGTCGATCAGTTCGACACGTTCGGGCTCGGGCAAGAACGTGCCGATCGCCACCGGCAACGCCAACGAGGCGCTGCTCGCGCTGGTGAACGGCAAGTTCGTCAAGCTTCGCGTCCCCTATCCGATGGGCTTCTACACCAAGTGGATGGACGGACGCATCGACGATCCGACACGCCGGCTGGAAGGGCAAGGGGCTATGGGCGACCTACAGCACGCGCACGCCGTTCCACGTCGAGGGCGGCAAGGGCACGACGAGCAAGGTCGTGAAGTTCCAGCTTCGACCCGACCCGCTCGCGCGGTGAGCGGACGAGCCCCAGCGCGGATGGGCCCCGCTCCTGACAAGCGATACCGGCTGGTTCTAACGTCCGCATCGGTCAGCCCGCGCCTGACCGGTTCGAAATCACCCCCGGGAGGGTCCAGCGATGCGACGTCTCATGATCCCAACCCTTCTCGTCCTCACGCTCGCCCCTGGCGGCCGGCGCCAGCCCTGGGGGCCGACCTCAAGCTCGGCTTCACCTTGTCGCTGACCGGCGGCACCGACGACTACGGCAAGGGCGCCCGGATGGGTGCCGAGCTGGCGCTCGAAGGAATACAACGCCAAGGGCGGCTACACAGGGCCAGAAGGTCGAAGCCGGTGATCTACGACGACGAGACCAAGCCGGCCAAGGGCGTCGAGAACGTCACCCGTCTCATCACCCGCGACAAGGTGTTCGCCATCGTCGGGCCGGTCAACTCCGGCGTGGCGCTGGCCATCATCGACATCGCGCAGAAGAAGGAGGTGCCGCTGATGGACACCATCGCGACCGCCGAGCAGATCATCGAGCGCTACGCGAACGCGCCGAAGAACTACATCTTCCGCGTCTCGCTCAACGACGGCATCCAGACCTCGTTCATGATCGACTACATCCAGAAGAAGTCAGTTATCAGCGGGTCGGCCTGATGCACGACTCCGACCGGCTGGGGCCAGAGCGGCCGGGATACGGCGCTGCGCCTGCTCAAGGAAGCCAATCATTCCGACTCGCGGCCGGCCCCGAGGTGTTCGACCAGAACGACACCGACATGACGCCGCAGCTCACCAAGATGAAGGAGGCCAAGGTCGACTTCATCATCGCCGTACTCGCTGGCGCCGGCCGGCGTGCAGATCGCCAAGAGCATGCAGAAGATCGGGCTGAAGACCCCGTGGACCGGCGACCTGGGCGCTCATCGCGCCGAACTTCCTCAAGCTCGGCGGCAAGGAGCTGATCGAGGGCGTGATGGCGGTGACGTCCTACACGCGTCGACCACAGCGACAACGCCAAGAAGCTGCACGCCAAGCGTCGAGCCGCGAGTTCACGGACCAGGGCGGCGACTTCCATCCGGTCGCCACCGCCGCAGACCTACGACGGCGCCTGTGCGCCTGCTGCGCCGCGCGCTCGACCGGGTCGGATCCCGATCCTGAGCAGAAGATCCGCGATGCGCTCGAGGAGATCGACGACTTCACCGAGGCGGTGACCAAGATGAAGGCGCGGCCGTTCAGCCCGGACAATCACGAATCGCTCGGCCGCGACAGCGGCTTTCTCGCCATCTGGCGCAACGGCAAGGCTGGTCCGCGCACAGTAACCCAGGCGCCCGCCTCGGCACCGGACGCAGGCTGACCTTGCGTCAAGATCTGGCAGGCCGTTGCTGAGCGGCCTGTCGGTCGGCAGCGTGTACGCGCCTCATCGCCCAGGGCTACTACGTCACCTTCATCACCACCGGCGCGCTCAACTTCGGGCAGGGCGAGTTCCTGATGATCGGGCGCCCTGTTCGGGCGTCACGTGCTACGTGACGCTCGGGCTGCCGTACGCGATCGCCGTCGTCGGGGCGCGGTGGCGTTGCTCAGCGTCATGGGATGCAGGGCTCGAGCGCGTCGCCATCCGTCCACGTCTGCGGCACGCGCTGTCGCTGTCCTGGGTGCTCACCACGGTCGCGGTCAGCATCATCTTGAAGAACGCGGCGGTGCAGCTCTGGGGCCCGGAGCAGATCAAGTTCCCCTCTCCCTTCGGGGACCAGGGTGATCCACATCGGTCCGGCCGGCATCTTCCCGCAGGAGCTGTTCATCATCTTCGGCTCGATCGGCACCGTGCTGCTGGTGCAGTTCTTCCTGCAGCGCGCCGTGCTCGGCAAGGCGCTCACGGCCGTCGCCCACAACCGCAAGGCCGCGGCGGTGATGGGCATCAACGTGCAGCGCATGATCGTGCTGGCCTTCGTGCTGTCTTCGGCGCTGGCCGGCCTGGGCGGCGTGCTGATCGCGCCGATCACGTTCGCGTGGGCCTACATGGGCACAGTGCCCGGGATCAAGGCCTTCGCCGCCGCCATCATCGGCGGGCTCGAGAACCCGATCGGCATTCTCATCGGCGGGCTCGTCGGTCGGCGTGCTCGAGCAGTTCTTCGGCATCATCAACTCGAACCTGAAAGAAGGCATCACCTTCCTGTTCGTCCTTGCTGATCCTGGCGGTGCGGCCCGACCGGACTGCATGGGGCGCAAGGAGATCGAGAAGGTCTGAGGTGCGCCTGCCGGTCTTCGCCAACACGCGGCCGCGCGGACTGGGTCCGCTTCCTGGTCGCCGCGGCGCCGTAGTGCTGGCGCTTCCGCTCGTGTTCCACGATCCGTTCTTCATCCTGGTGCTCCAGTCGCTCGCTTACCTTTTCATCGTGTCGCTGGGGCTGGACATTCTGGTGGGCTGGACCGGGCCAGATCTCGCTCGGCCACGCCGGCCTGTACGCGATCGGCGCCTACACCTCCGCGCTGCTCGCGACGCGTGCCGGCTGGCCGTTCTGGATCAGCGCGCCGGTCGGCGTGGTATTCGCCGGGCGTGGTCGGCGCGCTGCTGGCCATTCCGTCGCTGCGCGCCAAAGGCCCGTATCTCGCCATGGTGACGCTCGCCTTCGGCTTCATGATCGAGGTGACATCGAACCGCTGGCAAGGGCTCACCAACGGGCCCGATGGGCATCTCCGGCGATCCCGGTGCCGACGCTTCCGAGCGGCGAGGAGATGACGGCCGCCCAATACTTCTGGCTGATCGCTGGCGTGGCGCTGCTGTGCCAGCTCTTCGCCAACAACCTGCTGGGCTCGCGGGTCGGCCGCACGCTGCTGGCGCTGCGTGGCAGCGAGATCGCGGCGCAGAGCGTCGGCGTCAACGTCTACCGCTGGAAGGTGCTGGCCTTCGTGATCAGCTCGGTCTACGCCGGACTGGGCGGAGTGTTCTTCGCGCATCAGAACGGCTTCATCAACAGCGACACGTTCGTGTTCGCGCTGTCGGTGCTCGTTCCTCACTTCCGTGCTGATGGGCGGCAGCGGCACGCTCTACGGCCCGCTCGTGGGGAGCGTGATCCTGAATCTGATTCCCACGGTGTTCGCCCGTCTGCACGAGTACCACCTCTACATCTACGGCGGAATCATCCTGGTGACGATCATCTTCCTGCCCGACGGGATCGTGGGCAGCCTGCTCAAGCTTCGGCGTGCTGCGGCGCTGGCGCCGGCCGCCGTCGGCGATCGAGCCGGACCCGGGTGCGCTGCGTCTTCGCTCGCGCACAGCGATGATGGCGCAACCGGTGATCGCAGCCCGCGGCCTGACGCCGGGACTTCGGCGGGATCAGGGCGCTCAACCGCGTGACATCGCCGTGCGGCCAGCGATCGTGCACGGGCTCATCGGTCCCAACGGCTCCGGCAAGAAGCACGTCTGCGTCAACGTGCTGACCGGGTCTCTATCCGCCGAGCGGAGGCGAGCTGTGTGATGCAAGGGCAGAGTGTTGACGCGCGCATCCGGCCGCACCGGATGGCGCAGCTTGGCGTCACGCGCACGTTCCAGAGCATCCGGCTGTTCGGCGGACCTGTCCGTGCTCGATCACGTGATGGTGGGATTTCACCTCCACCTGCGCGCGGGCATCTGGCGCGCATCTGCTGCAGACCCGCGGCGGCGGTCGACGAGGAGCTGGCCTTCCGCCGGCAGGCCATGGCGCTCCTCCAGTTCGTGGGCATCGCCGAGCGCGCGCACGAACTCGCGCAGCAACCTGCCCTACGGCCAGCAGCGTTTGCTCGAGATCGCGCGAGCGCCTGGCGCATGCAGCCGCGCGCTGCTGCTGCTCGACGAGCCGGCCGCCGGCGTCAATCCGACCGGAGATCCACCGCCTGGCGAAGATCATTCCAGACATCCGGCAACGCCGGCGTGACGCAGGTCGTGATCGAGCACCACATGGAGCTGATCATGGGCATCTCCGACGTGGTGTCCGGTGCTCGACTTCGGCGAGAAGATCGCGGAGGGAACGGCAGCGGAGGTCCAGCGCAACCCGAAGGTGATCGAGGCTTACCTCGGCTACCGGCGCTGGAGACGGCCCATGCTTGAGGTGCGCGGCCTGTGCGTCGAGTACGGTCACGTCCAGGCGCTGCGCGGCGTCGACCTCGAGGTGCGGCCAGCGCGAGATCACCGCGATCATCGGCTCCAACGGTGCAGGCAAGACTTCGACGCTGATGGCGATCTCGGGCTTGGCGCCGATCACCGGCGGCGAGATTCTGCTGGACGGCCAGGTCATCAGCGCGCACGCCGGCGCACCAGATCACCGCGCTCGGCATCACGCCAGATTCTCGAGGGCCGCCAGCTGTTCGCCGATCAGACGCGTCGAGGACAACCTGCTGCTCGGCGCGTACACCCGGTTGCGCCGGCATCGCGGCGCGAGTGCGCGAGCTCATGGACCGCGAGATCGGACCGCTTTCCCGATCCTGCGCGAGCGCCGCCGGCAGCTCGCCGGGACGCTGTCGGGCGGCGAGCAGCAGATGCTCGCGATCTCCCGCGGGCTCATGTCCCAGCCGAAGCTGCTCTTGATGGACGAGCCCTCCGATGGGGCTGGCGCCGCTGCTCGTCCAGCAGATCGCCCGCACCATCCGCCAGCTCCGCGACGAGGCGCGACCATTCTTCTGGTCGAGCAGATGGCCTCGGTCGCGCTGGCGCTGGCCGATCGGGCCTACGTGCTGGAGAACGGCGCGGGTCACCCTGAGCCAGGACGGAGCTGGGACCTGGCGCAGAATCCTGAGGTGAGCGCGCGTACCTCAGGAGAGTGACGTTACCCCCGCGCGTCACGACGTCAGCGCGCCACGCCGAAGGCTGCGGCCTTCGACGCCGGATCGCCGGCGGCATCGAGCCGCTCGCGCACGACGACGCAGGAAGCTGACCAGAGCGCGGTCTCGCCCAGAACCAGCGTGCGATCTCGTCAGCCGCTGGCCGCGAGCTTCAGACTGCCATGTAGCCCTCCCAGTAGAGCGCCTTGAGATCGTCGGCCAGATAGCGAATGAAGCCGGGCAGCGGCACGTCGCGACACGGGCGCTCGGCGGCATCCGACCGTCTCGCCGTCGGCGAAGCGCTGGAGAAACGGGACGCGGTCGGGCAGCGCCTCGCGCGTGACGCCGCTTCGGACCCAGCGCGGTCACGGCCACCGCTGCGCGCGAGCCACTGGGCGTGCTGGCCCAGCATGCGGCGAGCTTCGCTCACCCGCGTCGTCGGCCGCCCGCCGCCGGCTTGACGGCGGAGGCCTGCACCGGGGCGGGCGGCTCCGCGCCCGGCTCGGCATCGTCGGGAAGTCGCGCAGGACCGGGCCCGCGGGCTCGAGCAGCAGATCGAGCGCGGCGGCAAGCACGCGGTGCTGCAGAGCCCGCGTCGTCCGCCCGCCCGAGCGCGTGACCGAACAGGAAGGGCACGAAGAGCGCGCGCGGCGGCTTCACCTTCTCCGTGTGCTCGCGCACCCATGCTGATCGACGTGGTGGCGATCGCCTTCGGTCTCGAGCGCCCGCGCCAGCACACCACCGGTGTGCGTGCAGAAGAGTCAGGTGGGCGTGATGAGCGCGGCCTGCACGCCCTCCTCGCGCAGGCGGCGGCCCACCTCGGGGCCGGTCGTGGCCTGGATACCCGCGAGATCGCGCTGCGCGCCCGCATGAACGAAGTAGTGGTTGGGAGCGAGACCGCCCAGCTCCCCGCGCGCCACCAGCTCGCGCAGCCGGTCGATGGGGAACGAGGATGTTGACGTCGCGCATGATGGGCGCGCGGTCGAAGCCGAGGCTCGTGTGGCTCTGGACGATCTCGACCGAGGCCAGGTCGCTCGGGATGACGCGATAGCCTGCTCGCCCGGACCGGAAGGGCCGGTCGCCGCGCCGATGCAGGCCGGCGGTGGTCACGACTGAGCCAGCCGGACGGCAGCCAGGGGCCGGGCCAGCCGGGCGTAGGGGGCGCCCTCGTTGACCTGCATCGGCAAGTTCAGGAGGTTGGTGCGATTGGCCTCGGGGAGTCGGTCGAGTCTCGGCATGGTGCCCGATACTATCAGGCGCGCTACGAGCAGCGCTGGAGCACCTTGCGCAGCGACGCGCTCGGCCGGCGTCTCACGATCGCCGAAGAAGGCGGTGCGTCTCACTCAGCGGCGCGAGTCGTCGCCAACCAGGTCCAGGTGACTACCGGCTCCTCGTGCCTCACCCGCCCGGCGGATCGTCCCAGTGAGCAACAGCCGCTGGCACAGCGCCGTCTGGCGACGCCGAACCCTGGATCGAGGTCCATCGTGCCCTTCCAGGTCCCATCGGTGCGATGGTCAGATTCGATCGCGGCCGAGCCCACTGTTTGGATCGGCGGCGCGTGGCTCTCCCAGGCGATCGCTGCCAGTGACCGGCGACGGACGGGACATCGCTCCTCGGCGACGCCGAAGGGCTTCAGGTCCCGGCGAGCGAGGCGGCGCGGCAGAAGTTACCAGAGTGGAATCCTTACCATGGCTCTTCCCTCCACCCCTTTAAGAGCAACCGGCGAGCCAGCGGGATTCCAGTGGCCGGCGCCCCACGTGGCGAGGGAGTTACCGGCGCGGCTGGGACAGCTTGACCAGCTCGTCGAGATTGGACCAGGCCATCTGGCGCCGGCCGGTCTCGAGATCCTCGATGATCGCGATGAGGCGTTCGGTCAGCGGCATCGCCACGCCGAGGCTCGCGGGCCTTGGCCACCGGTCGCTCCGAGCAGCGCGCCGACTTCGGTCTTTCGCTTGCGCACGGCCAGGTCGCGCCAGATGCCGGTCTTGGTCTTGACGGCCGCGCGGTAGTGCGTGGCGATGCTGGCCATGCGCGCGCGTGCGCGCGGCGGCGTCGCCCCGCGCGGCCGCGTGGTAGTCGGCCGGATCGTACTCGTCGAACGAGCAGCAGGCGGATGCCGGCGCGCTCGGCGACGGCCATGTTCTCGAGCGTGAGCGTCACCAGCATCTGCTGGATCTCCGGCGAGCGCTCGACCACCTCGTAGACGTGCGCGTCCACCGCCGCGGTGGCCACGAGGAGCGCGCCGTAGACGTGCTTGGCCCACGTGTAGCCCAGGATGTTGTCGCTCACGCGGGTGGGCGAGACGACGTCGAGGAGCTTGGCCAGCCGCTGCACCCGCTCGCTCGTTGCGCCCGTCCAGCTCGCCCAGCACCAGCGCGCCGTCGCCGCCGTGCAGGATCCGTCCCGGCGCCTGCCAGTCGGCCGCCCAGTTCACCAGGCAGCCCACGGTCCGCTCGGCCCCGACCGCCCATGCGCGATGAGCTCCTCGTTCAGGCCGTTCTGCAGCGAGACGATCGTGCCGGAGGACGCCAGGCGCGGGCCGAGCACCTCCAGCGCCGCCGGCGTGTCCTGCGACTTCACGGCCAGGAGGACCAGCTCGAGGCCCGAGCCCAGCTCGCCGGGCGTGATGGCGCGGACGGGAATCGTCACGGCGCCCTGACGCGACCTCGATCGTCAGCCCCCGGCGTTCATGGCGGCGACGTGATCGGCCGCCTTGTCGACCAGGAGCACGTCGCGGCCGGCCTGGGCGAGGCGAGCGCCGGTGATGCCCCCGATGGCGCCCGCGCCGTAGACGGTGATGAGTCACGGCGCCGCCGCTTCCTGGATCGGCTTCAAGATGTCGTCCATGCTCGGCATCGTCCTGAGCCCCTGCTCGTTGATGTACGCGCCGGTATTCCGGTAGCGGACGACGCCCTGACGGTCCAGCACGAACACACCCATGTCGGTGTCCCGGAGCACGGACGGCAGCTCGGTCAACGGCGTCTTGGGGTTGCCGATCTCAGCCTGGGGCATTTCCATCTTGCCCCCGCCTGGAACTTCTGCAGATACCAGAGCAGCGAGTGCGATCGCACGCCCAGTCCCCAGGCGCGATGGACCGACAGATCCGGATCGCAGAGGTAGGGGAACGGGATGGGGAAGTTCTTCACGTAGAAGCGCGCGCGCTCGGGCTTGGTGGGCGTGACCTGGATCAACTCCGGCGCCCGCCGCCTTGAGTCGCCCCATGCCGCGCGCGAACTGGGACATCTGCGTGCGGCAGAACGGGCAGGCCATGCCCTTGGTGAACCAGATGACCAGGTTGCTCTTTCCGCGGTAGTCCGCGGGACTGATCTCACCGCCCTGCCCGGCGATCAGACGAAACGACGGCGCCGGCTGTCCGACTTCCACTTCAGGCATGTCCGCTCCTTCAGCAGAGGAAGGGCAAGACCAGGAACGTGTCGCTGGTCCAGCCCGTGGTTTCCTGCACGTCGCGACTCTTGGCCAGCCACCGCTCGGCTTCCCGCCTCGTCCCCGGCATCGATGGCCAGCGTGGGCCAGTGCCGTCGTAGCAGGGAAAGAGAGCTGCGGCTCGCCGACGGTGCTGGCGACGCTCGAGCGCCTCGCGATAGTACCGCGCGCTCTGCTCGTCCTCGCCGCGGCACTGGTGGATCTGGGCCAGGATGATCAACGGCACCGGCAGGTGGCTGCGCTGCCCCAGCCGGCGATCGACCTCCACCGCCGCCTCCGCGGCCTTGACGCCCTCGTCGTAGTCGCCGGCCACCGTGCAGTGCCCGCCGGCCAGCGTACAGAACAGCCACGCCTGCTGGAGCTGGTCGCCGATCTTCTGGGCCAGCGCCAGCCCCTCGCGGCAGTACTCGGCGGAGCGCACGTGGTCGAGCGCCGCATACATCACGGCCAGGTTGCTGTACGCGCGACAGGCCACCGCGCCCAGGTTATGGGCCAGCGCGGTGTCCAGGCTGCGGCGGACGTAGTCGGCGGCGGCCTCGCCGTCGCCGCGCGCGAGCCATCGCCACGCCCAGCGTGTTGTAGGCGTGGAGATCACGTCGGGCGCGCCGAGCTGCTGACCCAGCGCCAGCGCGCGCCGCGCCCACTCGGTGGCGGCCTCGTGGTTGCCGAGACGGAAATGGATGCGGCCCAGCTCCTGGTACAGCCGGGCGGCCTCGGCGTTGTCGGTGTCGTCGCCCAGCGCGCCGGGCCGCGCTGCAGATGATCGAGCGCGCGCTGACGCTCGCCGGCGTCCCAGACGGCCACGCCGATCTTGCGCTCCAGCTCGGCCGCGCGGCGACCCTCGCCCGTCCGCTCGACCAGCTCCAGCGCCCGGCCCCACTCTCTCCCGCGCCTCGCTCAGCCCACCCCGCGCGTAGGCGGCGTCACCCAGCTTCTCGAGGATCACCGCGCGCTGGCCGTCGTCGACGGCGAACTCCAGCGCCTGGCGATAGTAGACGGCGGCGTCGTCGTAGGCGAACAGAGCTGCGCGACCGGTCGCCGGCCAGCGCGAGGTAGCGCAGCGCCTTGTCGTGCTCGGCGCTGCGCGAGTAGTGTCGCGGCCAGCTCCTGCAGCGCCTCCTCCGGCCGTTCGGCGGAGCGCCTCCAGCGCGCGGCCCGCGCGCGCGTGCAGCTCGGCGCGCGACTTCACCAGCAGGCTCTGATAGGCGACCTGCTGGACGAGCGGGTGGACGAAGCGGTACTGCTGCTCGGGAAAGAGCGCGGTCTCGGTAGATCAGATCAGCCCGCGCGCAGGATCGCCAGCTCGGCCGGCAGCTCCACCCCGGCCGGGGCCACCGCGTCCAGAAGGGGATAGGAGAACTCGCGGCCCAGCACGGCGGCCACCCGCAGCAGGCGCTTGGCCGATTCGGGCAGCCGATCGATGCGCGCGGTGAGCAGATCCTGGATCGTCGCCGGCACGCCGGCGTTGGCCAGGCCGCGGCGTCGCCGGCGGTCAACAGCCCGCGGTCGTCTTCAGGTAGGCGGTGAGCTCCTCGATGAAGAGGGGATTGCCCTCGGCGCGCTGCGACGATGAGCTCGCGCGCCGGCCCGGTCACCGGGGCCCGGTCGACCAGCTCGGCCACCATCTGCGCGGTCTCGTCCTCGGTGAACGGATCGAGCACCCAGGCGCTGGTGAAACGCGCGGTTGTCCCAGGCCGGCGTGTACCCTCGCGGTCGGTGCACAGCAGGAAGACCGGCTGGCTCGCCAGGCTGTCCACCACGCCGTCGAGGTAGTCGCGCGAGCCGCTGTCGATCCACTGCAGATCTTCCATGAGCAGGAGAGGGACGGCGCTGGGCGCCGCGCAGGTCAGCGTGCGCACCGCGTCCACCAGGCGCTGCTTGCGCTGCGTGCCGCGTCCAGGCCCCTGCACGTCGAGCTCGTCGGCGGGCAGCGCCAGCACGTGCTTGAGGTAGGGATGGTCCACTCCAGCGCCGAGGTCGAGCCGGCGGACGCCGGTCTCCACCTTGTCGACTTGCTCCTTCTCGCCCTCGCCGTCCTCCAGCATGAAGTTCATCTGCAAGAGCTGGGCGATGAGGTTGAACGGCAGCGCCTCGCCGTGCTGGTGACAGCGGCCGGACAGGAACGTGACGGCGTCCTCGGCCAGCCCGCGCTTGAGGCTCGTAGGCCAGGCGGGACTTGCCGATGCCGGCGGGACCCACCACCGACAGGCACGCTGCCGCGCCCACGCTGGGTCTTGTCGAAGGCATCGCGCAGGAAGGCGAGTGCCCGCTGGCGCCCCACGAAGGCGGTGAGCCCGCGCTCGAGCGCCAGGTCGAAGCGCGCCCGCCCGCTGATCCGGCGGGTGGCGGTGAAGGTCGGCACGGGGCGGGCAGCCCTCAGCATCACCGCCGGTGGGCTCGATCACGAAGTAGCCACTCACCAGGCGCATGGTGGCTTCGCCTGAGGCGCGTGCCGCCGGGCGGAGCGACCTGCTGCAGGCGGGCGGCGAGGTTCACCGTCTCGCCCTGCGCCGTAGTCCATGCGCAGGTCGTCGCCGATCTTGCCGACGACGACGGGCCCGGTGTTGATGCCGATGCGCACCGCGAGTTGATCCCGCGCGTGGCGCGCAGGGTGTCCGCGTACTGCCGCACCGACTTCCTGATGGGCCAGGCCGCTGCCACCGCCCGCACCGCGGATCCTCGTCGCAATGGGCGCGCCGAAGAGGGCCATGATGCCGTCGCCGGTGAACTGATTGACCGTGCCCTCGTAGCGGTGGACGGCGTCCATCAGGTGCTGGAAGCAGCCGTCCATGACGGCGTGCAGGTCCTCGGGGTCCAGGCGCGTGGAGAGCTCCGGTGAACCGGCGCAATCCACGAAGACGACGGTCACCGCTTGCGCTCGCCCTCGATGGCGCTGCGCGAGGTGAGGATGCGGTCGGCCAGGTGCTTGGGGGTGTAGCCGGTCGGCGCGGGGGGCCGCCGCCGGCGCAGGGACCGTGGGCGGCGGCGGCCGCGACCGACGGCCAGGCGACGGGCTGCGGCCACACTCGTCGCAGAACTTCGCGGCCGGACGCAGGGGCGTGGCGCAGGCTGCGCAGGACGGCGCGGCGCGCGCGGCGCCGCAGCTGTCGCAGAACCTGGCCGCGGCCCGGTTGTCGTGTCCGCATCGAGGCACAGGTCACCCCGCTATCTTACGCCGTTCGACTCCGCGACGCCCCCGGCCTGGATGGGCGCTATTCTCAGCACTCGCGGCCCATCGGGGCCCGGGGAGGTCGGCATGAAGGTGCGCTGGGCGTGGAGAGATCAGCTGCCCGTGCTGGGGCCGGCCGCCGTCGCGGTCGATCATCGCGTTCGTCGTGGCCTTCCAGTGGGTGCAGCCGGCGCCCCCCAAGCGGGTGGTCATCGCGACCGGCCGCAGCGACGGTGCGTACTATCGGTATGCGCAGCAGTATCGCGAGCGGTTCGCCAAGGCCGGCATCACGCTCGACGTGCGGGAGACGTCGGGCTCCGTCGAGAACATCCGCCTGCTCGAGGATCCCAAGCAGCGGCGTCGATCTCGCCTTCGTGCAGGGCGGCACCGCCTCCGCCGCCAAGACGGACACGCTGGTGTCGCTGGCCAGCCTGTACTTCGAGCCGCTGTGGGTGTTCTCGCGCACGGCCCCGGCCCGACCGACCTGCGCGAGTTGCGCGGCAAGCGCCTGGCCGATCGGGCCGGAGGGCAGCGGGACGCGGGCGGTCGCGCTCACGCTGCTCGCCGGCAACGGCATCACCGACGCGACGGCCCAGCTGCTGCCCACGACCGGCACGGATGCCGTCAAGGCCCTGCGGGCCGGGACGGTCGACACGGTGTTTCTGATCGCCGGGCCGAGCTCGCCGGCCGTGAAGGACATGCTGCACACGCCGGGGATCGAGCTGCTCGGCTTTCCCGCGGGCCGACGCCTACACCAAGCACTATCCCTTCCTCAACAAGCTCGTGTCTGCCCGCCGGCGGCCTGAGCCTGCAGGAGAACCTGCCGCCCAAGGAGTCGCTGCTGCTGGCCCCGGCGGCCACGCTGGTCGTCGGCAACGACTTCCATCCGGCGCTGGTGGACCTTGTCCTGATCACCGCCGCCGCCGTGCACGGCCGGCGTGGTCTGTTCGAGGCCGCGCAGCAGTTTCCCTCGCCGGACTACCTGGAATTTCCGCTCATGCACGAGGCCGAGCGCTACCATCGATCCGGGGCCCCCGTTCCTGGCGCGCTACCTGCCGTTCTGGGCGGCAACGCTGGTGGACCGGGTGAAGGTGCTGATTCTCCCGTTGCTCGTGCTGGTGCCGCTCGGGCGCCTGGCGCCGCACATCTACCGGTGGAAGAACCGCTCGAAGATCATCAGGCGCTACCGCGACGTGGTGGACATCGGACCAGGCTCTGGCGCAACCGTCCGTCGCCGGAGGAGTGCGCGGCGCTGCTGACCCGGATGGACCAGATGTCGAGGACGACGTGCGCAGCCATCAAGGTTCCGCTCGGCTACGCCGACGCCCACTACCACCTCCGGATGCACGCCGACCTGGTCCGACGTAGAGTGCAGGAAATGAGTGAACGGAGCCAAGGATGAGCACGACCACGCCCGAGCGGCACGAGTTCCAGACCGAGGTCCGGCGAGCTGCTGGACCTCATGATCCACTCCGCTCTACTCGCCACAAGGACATCTTCCTGCGCGAGCTCATCTCCAACGCCTCCGACGCGCTGCGACAAGCTGCGCTTCGAGGCGATCAGCCGGCCCGAGCTGCACGCCGGTGGGCGAGCTCGAGATCCGCGCTCGAGGTCGACGCCGGACGCACGCACGCTGACCGTGCGCGGACAACGGCATCGGCATGAGCCGCGAGGACGTCGTCGCAGAACATCGGCACCATCGCGCGCTCGGGCACCCGCGAGTTCCTCCAGCGCCGTGCGCGATGCAGAAGGCGCAGCTGGCGCCCGAGCTGATCGGCCAGTTCGGCGTGGGCTTCTACTCGAGCTTCATGGTGGCCGAGCGCATCACGCGTCGTCACGCGCGCGCGCCGGCGACGGAGGACGGCCACGCGCTGGGAGTCGACCGGCGACGGCGGCTATCACCTCGACGACGCCGAGCGGCCGACGCGCCGGGACCACCGTCACGCTGCACCTCAAGCCCAAGGACGAGGAGGACGGGCTCGCGCGACTACACCGGACTGAGCACGTGCTGCAAGGACATCGTCAAGCAGTACTCCGACTTCGTGTCGTACCCGATGCGCCTCAAGGGCGAGACGCTCAACTCCATGAAGGCCATCTGGGCCCGGCGGCAAGGACGAGGTCACCGAGGACGAGCACCGCGAGTTCTACAAGCACATCACGCCACGACTGGAACGATCCGCTCGAGCACGTGCTGGTGCACGTCGAGGGCGCGGTCGAGGCGCGCGCGCTCGCTGTACATGCCGTCCAAGGCGCCGTTCGATCTCTTCATCGCCGCGACGGGCGAGCGGCGCGGGCGTCGCAGCTCTACGTCAAGCGCGTGTTCATCATGGACGACTGGCGAGGAGCTGCTGCCGCCGTACCTGCGCTTCGTGCGCGGCGTGGTGGCCTCCGACGACCTGCTCGCTGAACGTCTCGCGCGAGATCCTCCAGAAGGACCGCCAGATCCAGGCGATCCGCAAGCACCTCGGCGCGGCGGCTCGCTCGGGCGCGCTCAAGGAGATGAAGGAGCAGCGGGCGGACAAGTACCGGACGTTCTGGCCAGAGTTCGGCGCCGTCCTCAAGGAAGGGCTGCTCGGCTTCGACGAGAATCAGGACCGCATCCTGGAGCTGGTGCTGGCGGCGTCCACCGCGTCGGCCGCGCCGGGCGAGCCTCACCTCGCTCGGCCGAGTACGTGGGGCGGATGAAGGACGGGCAGGCGGCGATCTACTACATGACGGCCGCCACCCGGAGCGCGGCCGAGCGCTCGCCGCACCTGGAGGCGCTTCCGCGCCGAGGGCTTCGAGGTCCTCTTCTTCACCGATCCGGTCGACGAGCTGTGGCTGCCGGCTGAGCCGCGAGTTCCAGGGCAAGAAGCTCGTGCTCGGTCGGCCGCGGCGGCGTCGCACGCCGGAGGCCAGCGACGAGGAGGCGAAGAAAGACAGGAGGAGAGGCGCGCGAGGAGCAGGAGGAAGGGCTGCGCGGCCTGCTCGACACGCTCCGCGCCAAGCTGCAGGACTACGTCGAAGGACGTGCGCCTGTCCTCGCGGCTGACCGAATCGCCCGCCTGCCTGGTCGGCGAGCCGGGCGACATCTCGCCGCACCTACGCGAGGCTGCTGCGGCGGTCAGGGCAGGAGGCGCCGGCGGTCGAAGCGCACGCTGGAGCTGAACGCCGTCGCACCCGATCGTGGCCCGCCTGCGGGATCATCCACGCCGCGCGACCGGAACGACGCAAGGCTCGCGCTCTACGCCGATCTTCTGTACGGCCAGGCGCTGCTGGCCGAGGGCGCGCGCGCTGCCGCTGACCCGGCCGCGCTTCAGCCGGCGCGTGGCGGAGCTGATGGCGACGCCAGGCCAGACGGGCGACCTCGGCCCGCGTGACGTCAGGCGCTAGCCTGCAGGTAGTGCTGGCGCACGTCGGGGTTGTCCAGCAGCTGCCGTCCGGTGCCCTCGAAAGCGGTTGCGGCCGAGCTCCAGCACGAAGCCGCGATGCGAGACGCGACGAGCGCCTTCTTGGCGTTCTGCTCGACCATCAGGACGGTCGGTGCCCTCACGGTTGATGGCGAGGATCGTGTCGAACACGACCTCCACCATGCGCGGGTCGAGGCCCAGCGACGGCTCGTCGACCATCAGCAGACGCGGATGCAGCAGCTGGGCGATGGCCATCTCGAGGATCTGCTGCTGGCCGCCCGAGAGCGTGCCGGCGGGGTCGCGGCGCTTGCCGGCCAGCATGGGGAAGCGCGTCCAGCAGCGCCTCGATGTCGCTCGCGCACGCGGGCGTCGCGGCGCAGGTACGCGCCCATCTCGAGGTTCTCCTCCACGCTCATCGCCGGGAAAGTTGCAGCGCCCCTGCGGGACGTATCCCACGCCCGCGTTTCAGCACCTCGGTCGAGGGCCGGCCGCCGATCTCCTCGCCGGCGAACCGTATCGAGCCCTGCGCGCGGCGACACCATGCCGAACACGGTGCGCGAGCAGCGTCGATTTGCCGGCGCCGTTTGCGCCGATGATGCGAGACGATCTCGCCCGCGCGCACTCGCGAGAGTGACGCCGCGCAGCACCTCGACCTCCTCGTAGCCGGCGACGATCTCGGAGAGCTCGAGCAGCGCGTCAGCGGCCAAAGTACGCCTCGACGACACGCGGGTCCCGGCGGATCGCGTCCGGCGGCCCCTCGGCGATCTTCTGGCCGTGATCGAGCACGACCACGCGCTGGGAGATGTCCATCACGACGTCCATGTTGTGCTCGACGAGCAGCGACCGGTCTTGCCCTCGCGATGCAGGGCCAGGATGTGGTCCTTCATCTGGTTGATCATGGTGGGATTCACCGCGGCGGCCGGCTCGTCGAGCAGGAGCAGCTCGGGGTCGGGCATCAGCGCGCCGGCGAAGGCCAGCAGCTTGCGCTGCCCGTAGGACAGGCTGCCCGGCCGCGAGCGTCGGCCTTGGCGCCGAGGCCGACCAGGTCGAGCAGCCGGCGCGCCCGCTCGATCGCCGCGGCCTCCAGGCGTCGCACGCGCGGCGTGCGCAGCAGCCGGGCCAGCAGCTGCTCCTCCTGGTGCTGCTGGAGGAACGACGAGCAGGTTCTCGAGCGCGCTGAGGCGCGGAAAGACGCTGACCTGCTGGAAGGTGCGCGCCACCCCCAGGCGCGCCACGCGGTGGGGCGGCGCGCCGGTGAGCTCGTGACCGCGGAAGATGCACACGCGCCACCGTCGGCCGCGAGATAGCCGGTCACGCAGTTGAAGAGCGTGGTCTTGCCCGGAGCCGTTCGGGCCGATCAGGCTCACCAGCTCTCCCGGCTCCGACGACCAGATCCACCTGGTCCACCGCGGTGACGCCGAGAAAGCGCTTCACCAGGCCGCGCACCTCCAGCAGCGCCATCAGCGTGCGCCCGTCGCGCCGGCGCAGCGAGGCTCTCCGATGCCCCCGGGCGAGCGGATGACCACGAGCAGCAGCAGGCCGCCGTAGATCACCAGGCGCCACGTCGGCGCCAGGCGGAGCACCTCGGGCAGCGCCGGTGAAGAGGACGGCGCCGAGCAGCACGCCGCGCAGGCTGCCGACGCCACCGAGGAAGACGATGACCAGCAGGTTGACCGTGAGGCTCGACGGTCATCTCCTCCGGGCACATGACCGACAGATAGTGGACGTAGAGCGCGCCGATGCCGCCGGCGATCGCGCGCGGCGAGGGTGAACGCGAGCAGGCGGTACTTGAGGCGGATCGATGCCGGCGGCGCCGGCGAGCGGCTCGTTGTCGCGCACCGCGTGGAACGCGCGCCCGCAGCCGGAACGTCGTCAGCCCCCGATAGAACAGCGCGACGGCCACCAGCGCGGCGAGGCGCCAGCCAGTAGAAGCGCCGGCAGCGTCGTGATGGCCAGCGAGCCTGAGCCGCGGCTTGGGGATCCCGGTGATGCAGAGCGGACCGCGCGTGACCTCGACCCAGTTGTTCGCCACGACCGAGGCGACGAGCGCCAGGCCCAGCGGTGCCGACCGCGAAGGCGTGCTCGGCCAGCCGGAACAGCGGCACGCCGACGAGCGCGGCCACCACCGCGGCGGCGAGCACCGCGCCGACGCACGCTGACGACGAAGGGCCAGCCCGCCCGGGTGGCGGGATCGCCGCGGTGTAGGCGCCGATCCCGAAGAAGGCGGGATGCGCGAGCGAGAGGCTGCCCACGTGGCCGACGACCAGATCGTAGCGAGAGCGCCAGCGCGGCGAAGATCGCGGTGAAGATGAGGACGTGCAGGATGTAGCGCTGCTGGCGCGGCGCCACCGCGGCGACCAGCCACGGCACCGTGACGACCACCGCGCCGAGCGCGAGCCAGCCCGTTCGCGCCGCGTCAGATCCCGATCCGGCGGCCGAACAGACCCTGCGGCCGCCAGAGCAGCACCGCGATCATGATCAGGAACGCGATGGCGTCCTTGTACGGCGTAGGACACGTAGCCGCCGGCCGAGCGCCTCGGTGAGGCCGATCAGGAAGCTGGCCGGCGATGGCGCCGTTGACGTAGCCGAAGCCGCCGGCGACGACCGCGGCGAACGCCTTGAGCGTGAGCGTCGTGCCCATGTCGGGAAGATGTTGAAGAGCGGCGAGACGAGCGCCGCGGCCGCGGCGGCGAGCGCCGCCGAGAGCGCGAAGGTGACCATCGCCGTGCGCTGCACGTCCACGCCCACCACGGCGCACGCCTCGCGGTTCTGCGACATCGCGCGCATCGCGCGCCCGGTGCGGGTGCGCGCGTCACGAACGCGCTCGAGCCCCCAGAAGATCACCAGGCTCGCGGCCGAGCACGAGCAGCCGCTGCCAGGCCATGCGGAAGCCGCCCACGTCGAGGACGCGCGAGGACAGCGCGGTGGGCACCTCCTTGGGCTGCGTGCCGAAGACGATGATGGCGAGGTTGGTCATCACGATCGAGCGTCGCCAGCGTGGCGATGAGCTGCACGTGCCACGAGCGCGCCAGGATCAGCGCGGATCACCGTGCGCTGGTAGCGCGATCGCCGAACAGCGACCAGCGACCGCCGTGCGCCAGGAGCGCCGGCCAGCGCGTAGGGCAGCGCCGAGCTCGCTGTAGCGCGAACCAGAACGCGTACGCCCCGAGCATGAAGAACTCCGCCGTGCGCGAAGTTGATCAGCCGCGCCACGCCCGAGCATCAGGCCAGCCCGGCGGCCACCATGGCGTACATCGAGCCCCAGGGTGACGCCGTGACGCAGCTGTTAGCTCGACAAGGTCGCTCAAGCGATCCAGTTCAGTAGCGGCCGGGCTCGTCGGCACCTTCTCGAGAATCTTGAGCTCGCCGTCGCGCACCTCGATCAGGATCATGTTGATCCAGGCCTGGTGGTGATCGTCGAACTTGGATCGGGCCCAGCGGCGAGTCCTTGACGTCGACTCTTCGAGTGCGGCGCGGATCGACTGGCGGTCGGCCTTGCCGGTCTTCTTCAGCGCGATCTCGATCGCCGGCGCCACCGCCCACTTCAGCGTGATGGCCGGAGAGGCTGCCGTGAATGCGCGGCGGGACCTTGTAGCGCTCGGGCCACTGTCTTGTCCCACTCGGGATCGAGGCCGGTGATCCAGTAGCTGGCTTCCACGACGCCGTCGCCGATCTTGAGCAATACGTAACTGAACGAAGTACAT